>QWCF01000014.1_pt1 | contig 122333 bp, 97 predicted proteins | sample 1972521 | NCBI WGS metagenome assembly QWCF01 (sample SAMN09866715, study PRJNA288562) | Human oral metagenome isolate term4_saliva, whole genome shotgun sequencing...
CCCCGAGGGAAGTAAGGGCGTTCAGGACACTACCGTGAACTGGGCTACCAACATTGCACCTAGCGACATGACGGTACGCACGTTCATACCTGACCGTGTACATGAGAACGGATACGTCGGACACGCCACCCACACTGGGCGTGATGCGCGAACACTCACTGTAAATAATCCCTTCGTCACACCTCTTCTAAGGGCACACTTCGAGGAAAGCCCAAGCACGATTCTTCCCCTCGCATCAGATAACGGCATAGTTGGTGGTGAAGAGCTGGGCATAAACATTGCCCCTGTGCGTGAAGGCGTATCATCTACATACCACCTGCCGGTAGCGGGAACCATCCCGACGGATGCCGGTAAGCGCTGGGCGGCTCTGGAAGATAAGAGCGACTGGGGTGGCACCGCTGTCCCTGAGACAGACCCCAAGAAGCAGATTATCCGCCAGGCTGGACGTGAAGACGTGTATGCCCTCGACCCGAAGACAAATAAGTGGTTCTTCGCAAAGGACGGCAAGAAAGACGGCTACGCCTACACAGCTATCCCGTACACCATCGGCGGCGTGAAAGACGAGAACCCCTTGGCGGCTTCCGACTACCCCCGCCAGATGATTGGTACAACCCAGGTTGTAGATGTACTCCGCAACGATTCTACTAACTTCGGCAATAACAACGGCACCACTCTAACCAAGGTGAAGCTGTACGACCTACAAGGCAACGAAGTTACCGAGTACGATGACGGCATGGCTAAGTACAAGGTGGTAGATGTTCCTGGCAAGAACCGCCAAGGCATCCAGGTGACAACTTACCAGAAGCAAGGCTTCTCACCGACCGTCTCCTACGCGGCTGTTCGTTCGGATGGTGTTGTTTCTGCTAAGGGTGCCATGACTCTGTTTATTGGCGGTACTACAGGTGACGCAATTAGTAACGCTCATAGGGCGGCCCTGAATTTACCGGCGGCGTGAATGGTGTTGAGCCTGCCGTGAATGACGTACCCGAGTACACGGGTGGCGCGAACGCAGTAGAAGCTGACTCTAATACAAAGGATGAGTTTACTGGCGGTGTGAATGGTGTCGAGCCTGCTGTTCGTGAGAATGACCCCGAGTATCAGGGCGGCGCTAATGGTGAGCCTGCGATTGCTGACCCGAAGGGTGAAGCTACCGCGCCTGCCGCCGAGAAACCCGCTAACGAGGACTCTAACAAGAATGTTGGTAACTCTGATACAGCTACGGTTTCTCCTAAGCCGGAACAGCCTGTATCTGATGAATCTGGTAAGCCTGACGCGCCGGTAGAGGCTAAGACGGGACACGATGTGGGTTCAAGGTCTCAGGCTCAGGTTGTTGGGCTGGGTTTCGGTGCTTTTGTTGCCGCGCTCGTTATGGGTGTTCGTCGCCGTTTCTCACGTGATGACCGCTAGTGGTTTGATATAACATTTAGCTTTATGCACAAATAGGGGAGCGCCTCTCAGATTATTTTCTCTGATAGGCGCTCCCCTATTTCTTTATATAATTATTTTTTAGTCACGGGACGCGAAAGCTACAGCTCCTTCATGCTCCGCTTCATCATACTTGATAGCTTCAATAAAAGCGCTGTAATCACGTGCCGGGTACCCGCCGGGTAGACGACGCTCGAAACCGTTTGTGTACACCGCCACAGTGAACGGAATATCCTGCGAGGTAGTAAAGAACACACCCTCTAGAGCTTCGTCAAGGTCGGAAACCTCAAAGCTTGCAATGGGGTAGCCGCCAGGCGTGTTAGCCATAAGGCGTGCGTCACGGTAAATCTCTAGGACTTCCTCGTCGTATGCTTCCTCACGCTTGCCACCCTTCGCAACATTAGCGATAAGAGCCTTGTTTGCCGCCTTGAATGGGTCGATGCGGTGGTCTTTAATGAAGGAGTGTGCTACATGCTCCCCGATTTCCAGCTCGTACTCGAGAATGTTGTCGCCTAGTAGGAGGTATTCAACTTCGGTTTCATTTACGCGCGCTACAGCGACGGAGAAGGTTACCTGGTAGCGTGGGCTTACACGGAAGAAGTCAGGGTACTCTTGCTCAATCTCTTCACGGGCAGTACGGATACCAGAGGCTAGGAAGTCGCGGAGTGAGGTGTTTGAGGTTACAGCAACATTAGGGAGGGCTTCGTGTAGCTTCTCAATTGCGAACGTTGCATCATTGTCGGTAAAGGATGATTCCCACAGGGGGGTTGCTACATCTAGCGCCCAAATAATGTTTCCGTTCACGCCTGCCTTGTCAGCGGGATTACCGGAGGTACCAGCGTAGTGGAGAGTGTTGAACTTAATAGCCATAGGTTTTAAGCCTTACTGTTTGTTGGTATGAGGACGGATTGCCCTCTATAATCCTGTATAGCGCCGTTTACTTCTCGGCAGATACTGCGTTACTAAGGTGTATCACGTACCGTAATTTGCTATATGTTAGAAACATGTGCTAAAGTACACCTATCATTGTTTTTATTGAAAGGTTACTCTCTTGAATTTTCTTAACGCGGCAAAGAGCGCATGGTCGCGCGCTTTCACTATGCGTCCGGCTACTACGTCCGATTATTACCCTAATACTTCCGCTGACGGCTACCCTAACGTCACTCGCGCGCTCGCACGTAACGCTGGTAAGCTCAACGCGCCTAAGCCTGTTTATGTTCGCGCTAACAACCACACCGATAACTACCTCTGGGAGAATTACAATGCCCGCTAACCATATTTCCACTTCTGAACCTGTTGTCAATCCTGAGAAGTCTTATGGGCGAGATTTTATGCGTGGCTTCCTGTTTGCCGCGCCTGCTTGCACCCTATTCTGGGGTGCGGGTATCTTTACTATGCTCGCTTCTTTCAACATTGTCCATATTTAAAACGTGCTACTATTTTTAGCTCATGTTCATTACTGCATACGAATCAACTAAACCTGTCCTTTGGATTATTGCCCTTGTTGTCCTAGCTGTTTTCCCTCTCATCTTTATTATTGGAGATATTCTCCTCATCACTTTCACTAAAGCTGATAAATCTGAGTTCTCCGCTCGCAAGAGCATGCGTATTTTCTATTCGGTTCTCCGTACCCAGCAGAAGTCCCTCGCCGTTTTTGGTGTGCTCGCTGTGATTATTTGCTCTGCCGCCGCTTACATTGGGTGGAAAGACCATGAGGAGCGTAAGGTGACCGTCGCTGATTACACTCTTAGCCGCCTCACTGTAGATGAGGAACAGCTTCGTCAGTGGCGTGGCGATGATGCGGGTATGCCGTATGTTTACTCTCACATGTCAAGCTCGGGCGTTCCTGTGTTTAAGGATTTCAGTAACCCGTCTAAGCAGGTTTACCGTGAATGTGCTCTTATTTTCACTGAGGAACAGCGCCCCGAGGGTCTGCATATTGATAATGTAGAGGTTAAGGTTAAGATTACGCCGCGTTGCTCTAACTACACCACGGACGGCGAAAATGTTCCTCTCGTAACCCCTAAGCCTACGCCTTCGGTTTCAGCTACTACCAAGAAGAAGTAGTCGCTTCGTGTGATATATGGGTTCTAGTTGAAGAATTTATATGTTTGTTTTATGGGCTGAAACCCTCTGATATAGGATGCCTCCTAGTACCTGGTAGATAGCCGGGTGGTGGGAGGCATCCTGCGAATATTATATGTTTATTTAAAGCTTTTGAAGTTCAAGGAAATTACGTTTAAAAATGAAGTGTTGGCATATCTCCCCTAACGGGAAACCTGGTAAGTGTAAAGGTGAGGATAGGTGCGCCTACCGTAAGCAAGGTATTAAGCTGAAGCATTATGATAGTTTAGCTGAAGCGTTGCTTGATAGTGAGAGGGATACAGCAGTGAAGCGCCTTGTTGCTGAGGGTATCCCGGAGCGTGCCGAGGTTACCCAGGAGCAGGCTTCTCTTATTCCGGCGCGTGATAAGGCACTGTATATTGCTGATTTCAAGAACCGTACGGAAGCCGCCGCTGTGACTGGGGAGTATGCTGGTTCTCTTTTTACGCCTGAGATTAGGGCGGCTTTCAATATCCAAGCTGAGGAACCTGTTATACCTATTTCCGAGTGGCGTTCTGTTGATGCGTCTTTCACTAATATTGCAAAAGTTAGTAAGCCCGCATACGGCTCTGTAAGCCCCGCAAATAAGGCGAAGGCGTTAGAGTTAATGAAGGCTAACCGTTCGTACCGTGCGGGCGCGCAGACGGCGGCTGAGGTTATTGCCGCTGATGAAGCCCACCCGTCGTATGAGACGTTGCGTAAAAATAGGGATGCTTACATTAAGCGTATTGCTTCTATGGGGGAAGAGACTTACGCGGCTTACGCCATGTGTGCGTATGAGCATTACCTAGTGGCGCGTAACCGCTCTTTAGCGAAGCATACGGGTCTTATCTTGGAGCGGCTTGTCACATCATCTGAGCTGACCGGCGAAGACTATGAGCGCAACAAACTGTCAGACGATGAGAAGCGGGATGTTTTTCATGCTACAGCTTATACCCTCAGCGAGCATCCTCAGTATGCTGTGTGGGCTCAGCAGGCGGAAGGCGCTTTAGAAATTGATGGACTTAAAGTCCCTTCATCTCCTCAGCAGATGCGTGAGCTTATTGACGTGTGCTCCAATGAATCAGACCCGGATGGGTACGACCTGATTATGACCCCTTATCTCCCTAATGTGAGTAAGGGTGGGTTTGATTTCTCAGAGATTGTTACTCCGACGCAGGCTCGTACACCTGAGCTTACCCCTACAGAGGTGCTTCTTTCCCGTAAGCCGCACGATAAGGCGGCTGTGAAGGAAGATTTGAAGGCGCTCAAATGGAATGATGCTGTGGCTAGGAGTTACGGCACGGTAAAAGAGCAGATGCGTCGCTGTAAGTTCGCAGAGACAGACTATGAGCATTACGAAAACCCGGCGTACCATAATTTAGGTGGGCGGGAGCATCTTCGTTCTGTATCAGCGGGCGATATTATTCGCAGGCGTACACGGGATGGTTCTAGCGAGTACGCTGTTGTTCTGGATGCGTCTAGGGATGGTGTGCTCTACCAGACCGTGAGTAAATACACATCAGATAATTCGCCGGTTCTTGTGGATGCTGACCGTGCGTTAGCGCTCTATAGGGCGGGAGCTGAACGTTGCGAAACACCCGCTGGTTTCACCGCTTACCCTGATGGGGGAGCGGGAGATATTACGTATGAGGGCTGGCGCGCCTGGTAAACAAAGTGGCGTTGCCTACTCATATTTAAAGGGGCTCACGAATCAACGAATATACGTGAGCCCCTTTAAATATACCTAAAAACAGTGCCCTATATTACACAAAACTGCAAATATATGCATAGTTATGCACTTCACTTACTCTGATATGTTACTCGAGTATGCCTAAAAAGGCGAGGTTCCAAAACCCCATCACAAAGGGTGTTGCTGGGAACCTGTCAGAGAACGTAAGGAATTAACGCATTTGAGCAAGCAGACAAAAACGAACACTAAGAAGGTTCTACTAGCCTCGACTCTCCTCACGGCAACTATTGCAGGAACCGTCGCACCCGCTGTAGCAACAGGCGACGCGGACGATAAAAAGAAGACGATTACCGCCGGTTCCACTATTACCGTTGCTGAGAACGAGGTTATTAAGAATGACGCTGACACTCACCTTAACGGCGACACGGCAACCACAGAGGCGGCACCCACACTACAAGGCGCTGTGAAGGTTGATACCATTAAGCAGGCGCTCGCCCAGACCCCCGAGGAGGGCGCTAAGATGGGTGGCGCTACCGTAGGCTGGGGCGCTAAAGCTCAGGCTGAGGATAAGCAGAACCTTACCGGCGCGCAAGACTCTACCGTCGCTTCTATCGTGAACAGTACACCTAATCTTGCTGTCACACCGCTCACTACCAAATCTGGTTGGAAACCCAGCTGGGGTGTTCTGGGGCAGGATGTTTCTAATCACCAGCCTAATATTAACTGGGGCGCACAGTATGCCGCTGGTTCCCGGTTCTCCTGGATGAAGACCAGTGAGGGTACAACTTATGTAGACCACACTTTCTCCAACCATTACACTAACGCCCGTAACGCCGGTTTAGTCACAGGCGGCTACCACTTTGCGCTACCACCCCAGTCGTCGGGACGTACTCAGGCTGAGATTTTCGTGAAGAACGGCGGCGGCTGGTCTGCTGACGGTAAGACTCTGCCTGGTATGCTCGACCTTGAGTATAACCCGTACCCGTCGCTGGGTAACACTTGTTTCGGCATGTCTCAGAGTCAGCTGAAAAACTGGACGTGGGATTTTATGAACCGCTACAAGGAGCTTACCGGCAGGTATCCTACTATTTACAGTACTACTGACTGGTGGAATACTTGCCTTGGTGGTACTGGTGAGTTTAAGGATAAAGCTCCGCTCCACATTGCTAACTATTCAAGTGGTCCTGGGTTCATGCCTGGTGGCAGTAAGAGCTTCGATATTTGGCAGTTCTCTTCCGTTGCGCCGTTCGCCGGTGACTCTAATGTTTTCAATGGTACGCAGGCTGAGCTGAATAACTTTGTTCGTAATGCGAATTATGTGCCGAAGTGGGGTAGTGATGGTGCTAAGTCTCCGGAGCCTGTAACAGACCGTTCTGCCGCTCCCGCTCCGAAGCCTGCCCCTGCTGTTGATAACGGGGATAGGCACTTTGATAATGGTGGCTTCCTAAATATCCACTCTGGTATTGGTTCTTACTGGAATAAGAACCGTGAGATGTTCGGTAAGCCTATTGGTCGTGAGCTTGCTTTGCCTAATGGTTGGGCTCAGGATTTTGATAAGGGCTACCGCATCTTACACCGCAAGGATGGTAAGGGTGGAGCCATCTATCTGCGTGGCGCTATTGGCGACCTCTGGGTGAAGAACGGCAATGAATATGGTAAGTTCGGTTATCCTCTAACGGACGAGTATTCTTTCCGTGAGTCTGTTCAACAGGACTTCGATAGCGGCAAGAAGCTTATCTGGTCTGAGAAGAATGGCGTTCACGTCATGACGAACTTTAAACCCATTATTGAAAAGTGGTTTAGCCTTGGTGACGTTCGTGGTGTTGGCACCCCGATTACGGATGAGATTACTAACGGTGACGTTATCCACCAGGATTTCCGCACTAATGATGGTGTTAAGATTACCCGTATCAGCTGGAACACACGCACTAACGCTGTTACCGTGACTAACGCTAATGAGATAAGTTCTAACGGTTTCGTCATTAAGAACGGTATCCGCGAGTACCTTAATAGGTTGGGTACTGATTATGGTGGTGCGGCTGGTAATGAGCGCACTATTGATGCTCAGCGCGGCGTATGGGAGCAGGACTTTAAGAGCGGGCACCGTGTAGTGTACTCCTATGGCGCGCGGGGTAAGAGTGTTTGGACTCGTGGTGCTATTGGTGGCAAGTGGGTTCAGTCTGGTGGCTCAGCCGGAACGTACCGTTACCCGACTAGTGAAGAGAAACTCCAGGACGGTATCTATTATCAGGATTTCGCGTCTGGTCACAAGCTGACATGGACGGAGCGCACGGGTACGCACGAAATTTGGAAGCGTGGCGCTATTGGTGGCAAGTGGGAAGCTAACCCTTCGTTCTACGGCGCACCGGCTACTAATGAGATGTACCGTGGTAATGGTGTTGTTACGCAGGACTTTATCACTAATAACGGTCAGAATAACAAAATAGTGTGGACTGAGCAGACCGGCGCGCACAATATTGATATTAACAGCGCTATCGCACGCAAGTGGCTGAGCTATGGTGAGGTTGGTAAGAATAAGCTCGGTGTTCCCGTAAGTGAAGAGTACTACGTGAATGGTGGTCGCGCGCAGGACTTCAAAAATGGCGACGACTACTACATTATTGGTTGGGACGCTTCTACTAACCGCACGCACGTTATCCAGTTCAACTCTGCTGTGGGTAAGAAGTGGGCTCAGGAGGGGCACTGGGATAAGCATGGGTTCCCTCAAACCGACGTTGTAGGCAACCGTAACGCGACTACTCAGACGTTCTCTAAGACGGGGCGTATCTCTACTGTAGCTACCGGCACCGTTAGCTTCCGTTCTGCGCTCTCAGCTGAGCCTGTGGCTGTACAGAGCCATGATAAGCGGGTAGACATTGTGAATAGCGCCAAGAGCGGTTTAGGTGGTACCTACGTTTGGGGTGGCAAGACATTTAAGAGCTGGGACTGTTCAGGTTTCGTTTCTTGGGTTTACTCTCAGCACGGTGTTAAGCTCACTCCGTACACTTACAGTATGAAGAATGAGCTGAAGCCCACCTCAACCCCTAAACCTGGTGATATTGTGTTCCAGAATGGTTACAGTCACGTAGGTATCTATCTGGGTGACGGCAAGATGATTTCTGCTCTCAATCCTACGAATGGCACTCTTATTCACCCTGTGAACTGGATGGCTGTGGATGGATACTACACGGCTTTCTAAACCGACTTGCATATACCTTAAATCATGTGGTAGACTAGTTATGTAGTCAAGGAACCTTGATTACATTTGTAAGTTGTAAACCCAGGGCAAGAGCAGTAGACCAGACATCTACTGTGGAGCCCGCTCCATGCATCGGCAAGATATGCTGGTGGTTATCTTGGTGTGCACACTTACGCATTTGTCACCCTACTGACAGCCCCTATTCAGTCAAGTTTCTAGGATTGACTGAAAGGGACTGTTGGTTTTTGGCGGTGTGACCGAGTAGTTTAGGTGCTAGTCTGCAAAACTAGATACGCGGGTGCGATTCCCGTCGCCGCCTCTTATATATAAAAAAATACCCCCAAACCTAAAATTAAAAGGTTCGGGGGTATTTTGTCGCCTACTTTTTGATTAACGGGTCACAGCGCTTGGTTTGTTAATCGAAAGTTGCATCGTTGGGTGTAGTAGGCGACATGGTGGTTTATGCGGCAGTGGTGGGGTTGTTCTTTGCCTTTAGAGCGGCGAAACGGTCAGCGACCGCGCTGTCACGCTCCAGGTCGTCTAGAGCTGAAAGCTGACTGTCAAGGGAGGAAGCGGCTACTTCCTGCTGGCCTAGAACCTTAGCCTCTTCACGGCGAACCTTGTCCTCGTAGCGTGAGAACTCAGAGGTGGGGTCTAGTACGTTAAATGCCTTGAGTGCGTCGTTTACCTGCGACTGAGCCTGTGCGGTCTTGTGGCGTGCGGCAAGCTCATCACGCTTATACTTAACCTTTTCCAGGTTAGTGCGCATCTTCTCCAGCCCTTCCTTGAGCTGGTTTACTACCTGAGTCTGAGATGCGATAGTAGGTTCAAGGTTTGCCGCTGACTTCTCTGCTTGCAACTGCTTGTTCAAGGCAAGCTTTGCGAGATTGTCGAACTTATCTGCCTCGGCAATGTTGCCTGCGGCGCGGTATTCGTCTGCCTTGTTGGAAGCCGCTAGAGCTTTGGTGCCATTGGCGGTGGCTTCCGCTACATACTCTTCATGGTCTTTTTCGGCAAGGCGTAGGTTGCCGATGGTCTGTGCGGTAGCCGCCTCAGCGTCACGGATGGCGTTCGTGTAGTCACGAATCATCTGCTCGAGCATCTTTTCGGGGTCTTCTGCCTTGTCAATCAGGGCGTTAATGTTTGCCTTCGCGAGACGGGTGATGCGCCCAAAGATTGTTTCCTTAGCCATAAGAGTTTACCTCTTTCTGTTATTGCCGCGTGCGGGGTGCGCACGGCTTGTCCAAAGTATAGCACAGGTGGGTTTCCTGTAGGTAAGACGGGTGGTTATGGGGCACCTCACAACCGGAGTTGCAAACCATTAAAAACATGTGTTACAATTCCCTATGTACGGTTTCAGATTAGATACTGTACACCTTATTCACTTCAACTTATCCATTTTTTGGAAGGAAAAAATTAAACATGCGTATTAACCGCCGTTCTCTGATTGCTGGCTCTATTGCTGGTGCCGCCGCCGTAGCTATGGGCTCCACCCCCGCTAACGCCCGCGAGCGCTTCATTGAACCCGCTATCAGCCCCACTGTCGCAAAGATTCCTACTCCTGCTGTAGGTCACGCCATTAAGCGCAACGGCTCCCTTGAATCTTTGGCGGCTATCAATTCCATTACCGTCTCCCCGAATAACAACATTATTCCTGGTTACGGTAACCTCAATCTCAACGGTGATTCTTGGGGTACCAGCCGCGTAAGCATCTCCGCTTTCGATAGTAACGGCAACAGCATCACTAACGTACAGCCTGCCGGTTCGGAAGCAATTAAGGGTTTCTATGCTGAGGGTCGTATTTACATTCCTCTGCTTGACCCGTCTCAGCCTGCTGGTTTTAAGCACCTGCATAACCGCACCGCTGTATGGGAAAGCGACATTGCGAACCACAACTGGACTCTGCGTAATATTGTAGACCCGGACGGTAACCCGTATAAGGCTGAGCATGTGACTTCTATCTGCTCTGCCCCGAATACTAACGGCACCTTGTTTATTGCTTTCAGCTCTCACCGCGACGACGTTCATGGCTTCGGTTATGAGGATGGTGTGATTCTGGCGGGCGACTTTGAAGGCGGCTTCGTTCCTATCTATATTTCGAGTGCCCCTAACCAGGGTGTGCGTGTTCTGCCGACTGACCAGCAGGTAGATACTGGTAAGGATGCCCCGTCTGTTCGTGCAACCCGCAATATCAAGGGCGGCGGCAAGCAGGACATCACCCTATACCTGGGTGCTACCTCGGTAACCCCGGCTTACGCAATTATGGACGAGGAGTTCCGCCGCCACTGGCGTAAGAACCCGCTCGTAGTATCCACTGAGCACCAGTACAACCACGACTGGGCGGTAATTTCTTCCGTTGTTGAAGACTCTAAGCCCCTACCCACTGACACTTTCGAGTTTGCGGATGGTTGGCGTTTCGAGCCGGGCAACATGAAGGCTGACCGTAATGTATCCGGTATTCAGGGTTACATTCGCCACCGTGATACTTCCCGCCGCTTCAACCTGGCTATCCCCAATGAGGAGCACCCCGAGAAGGATATGGGTATCTCTCATACCTATATGAGCTCCAACTCCCCGGTATGGCACGCTATTCGCTCTCAGTTTGGCGACCTGACCATCATTAACACTATGAGTGGTCTGGTGTGGCACGTGAATAAGGGTGACTTTAAGCGCTACAAGAGCGCCGACACTAAGGAGCCTCTGCGTAACGAGCTTCTCAAGGTGAGCGGCGACAGCTTCGGTGTTCTTAATACCGGCAACTCGGGTAACCCGAAGTTTGTGTTTGGCACCAACGACGGCTACCTGCTCTACATTGAGGGTCTGTTGCCTTACACTGCCGCTAAGGATATGCGCCGCCGCCCTGGTACCAGCACCCGCTTTGGCGACGAGTACGAGTACGAAACCTACAAGTACGGCATGAGCCTGAAGGACTACCGCGCTAACGACGCGGCTGACTTAAAGGAAGCACGACGCGCAGGTCTGGCACAGGGTCTGCGTGCCCGTAGCTACTTTAAGCGAATCGCAGACTAGTAAGCGCTATTAGGTTCCTGGTGGGCTAAAGTTTTAACACTTGCTTTAGCCCACCAGGGTTTTTCCTTATATAATGGGTTTATTCTATTAACTTTATCGACCGAAAGGCGGCTTTTACATGTCACCTACTGAAACCCAGAATGGGGTTATTGGCGGGAGTGCCGTGAATACGTCACAGCCTATTGAACAGCCAGAAAACCCAGAATCCGAGCCTCGCTCAGCTGGTCTGCGTGCTGGGGTTGCGTTGCTTGTTGGGTTGGCGTTCATTGTTGGCATTTTTGTTGTTGCTAATGCGATTATTAACCTGGTGAGCGGCAGTGTTTCTTCTTGGAACCTACCCATTGGGGATACGCATGTGCTCTCTATGCTTTACAGTGCTGTAACGGCGGCTCTGACCGCTGTATCTGGCTTGTTTATTGCGAGCCGTTTAAACATGCCGCTTAAAGAGTTACTTTTTGGTGTATTTAACCCAGCAAATACTTACCGTTACTTTGCAGGCGGCATCATTGGCGCGGTGGTTCTTCTTGCAATTAACGTTATGACTTACCGTTTAGGTATGCCTATCGAATCTACTGGTTCTTTTGTTGCCCCGTACCTGGTGATGAATCTTCCGACGTTGCTTGCGTCGCTGGGTTTCACTGTAGCGTTAGCGCCTATCGCTGAGGAGCTTTTGTTCCGTGGTTTCCTGTTGTCTCTTGTGCGTAATAGTAGTTTCGGTTTGAAGGTAGCTATGGTGGTGCTTTCATCTTTTGGTTTCATGCTTTACCATGTTGCCGGTACCTTCCTTGCCGCTTATCAAACATCAGTATCCGCTGGTGATTTTAGTATTCTAACGGCGGCTCTTGCGGGGTCTGTCCCTATGTTGGCACTGTATTTCTTCTCGGGTGTCGCGCTTTGTGTTTTGACGCTCAAGACTCAGAATATTTATGCTTCCTGGATTGCTCACGCAACCTACAACCTGGCACTCCTATATGGTGCTAACGCCTTCATTCTTAGTGCCCTACCACACTAGCACCCCATGTTGTTACCTTCCTGATTAGGTGATATACTTATTCGGTAGGGTTAAAAGTTAAAGCCGACTTTGCCTAGATAGTAGTATCTGCAAGGTTGGCTTTTTCTTTGGCTAAGCGTCTTGGTTGAACCCTCCACGGGCGCTACTTGTAGCTTGAACAACCTTACTTTTGTGGAGGGGTGGGAAACCCATATTGTGAACCTCGTTTACAAGGTTCTGAGGCTAACCACTGCGGTGGCGGCAAGAATCTGACATGCCGAGCCTGACAGCTAATCTCATAAACCTCTGCCAGAAATAATCTAACCGAAAGAAGACATACACCCTATGGGTAATAAGTTCTACACTAAGCTGACCATTGCAACCCCTGTTATTGCGGCTCTGATTGCGCCGTCCGTAGCATACGCAGACACTAAGGCACCTGAACCGCAGGTGCCTGCCACTTTCGCTACACAGGCACCTGCTACTCCGAGTAATCAGGTTGATTTCAATAACACCAAGGTTATTGAGCTTACTCCTGAAGAGCGTCACGCGTTCAAGAACGTGATTATGGATGCTGGCGATGAGAGTATCCCGCTACTCACGCAGAACACTCTGCAGAACGAGTATGCTCGTAAGGCTCAGGCGCGTGCTGAAGCTTTCGATAAGGTTCTTACAGGCATTGATAGCACCCGTAATGAGCTCGCGGCTAAGGTGGACGCTGAGAAGAAAGCGGAGGCTGACGCTAAGGCTAAAGCTGATGCTGAGGTAGCTAAGCAGAAGGCGGACGCAGATGCTAAAGCTAAGGCGGACGCTGAGAAGGCTGTAGCGGCTACTCCTAACGTCGTGTCCCAGGGTAATGCTTCGGCTACTGCACCTACTGCTGAAGGTGTAGTTTCCACTCAGTCTAATTCTCAGGTAGCTTACACTCCTAACACCACTGTTGCTCAGGCAACCACTACAACTGGTACTAGCAACGTTTCTACTTCTCCTACCTCTGTGGCGGCTTCTAACTTTACAGTTCGTGTAGCGCCCTCTGAAGCAAATTCTGTCGCGCCGTCCACCGATAACCTGAGTGCTCAGCGTGCAAATATTGTGAACACCGCTAAGACTGGTCTGGGTGGTGCTTACATTTGGGGTGGTAAGACCTTTAAGGCGTGGGACTGCTCGGGTTACGTTTCTTGGGTTTTCGCTCAGCACGGTATCAAGCTGACTGCTTACACTTACAGCATGGTGGGGGAGTTGAAGCCCACCTTGAACCCCCAGCCGGGCGATATTGTGTTCCAGAACGGCTACAGCCACGTGGGTATTTACATTGGTGATGGTAAGATGATTTCTGCTCTTAACCCCTCTGAGGGTACCCGTATTCACAGCACCTCTATCATGTCTGTGGATGGTTACTACACCGCCCTCTAATGTGATACAATATTCCTGTCACGTTTTGTGACGACAATAATGTACCTACTAGTTAGTCATGTTTCGTAGAAGCTATATGGCTCAGACTGCGTAGATATTGTTGGAATCGAATATCCTTTGCTTATAAGTAATGCCTCCTACCGTGAAAACGTGGGAGGCATTACTGTGTCCGGGGGTGTGCTATGTTAGTTGTGTAACATTCATTTTTTATTTGGAGAGGCTAGGTTCTTTATGAGCTTCCCTTACCCTGTTACTGCTTCCGATACTTACAAGCTGGTCTTGTGTCGTACTAACGGTGGCGCTGTTGTGCCGGGTGTTTTCACCCATAACCGTAATCTATGGCTATTGTCTGCGCGTGCTCGTTCTTTGGAGCTAGATTTGCAGGCGAACACCAAGTTTGCGCCCGAAAACCTTGTCGCGCTGGATTATGAAAACTGGCTCCTTGAGGTGGCTAAATTTATTTCACGTGCGGCTCATTTTGGCGCTACAGACCGGGGCGGGAACGACTACTACGCAGGACATATTACGGATGTTGCTCGGCGTGTAGACGAAGACACGCAGGGTGATGTTACGGCTGTAACGGTTGCTTATCTTCATGATATTGTGGAGCGTGCTGGTTTGCCTATTAAGGAGCTTGAGAAGATTTTCTCTCCTGAGATTACGGAGGCTTTGAGCTTTTTGACGCGCCGCCCTGATGAGGATTCTTACCGCGTCTATCTGTCACGTGTGTCAAAGAACCCGCTGGCTACTATTGTGAAGAACGCAGAGGTTGCCGATAATAGGGATGAGACGCGCCTTCATGAGGTTACCGATGAGGATGCGTGGGAGCTTGTGAAGTACGATTGTGCCGCTCAATATCTCAAGAGTAAGCTCAGCTCTCTCTAAACTCTGGTAGGGGTATCTGCTATAGTGTTATTAAACCTCCCGCCTATTGGCTGGGGTTAAGGAATAATACAGGGTGGATACCCCTCTTTGTCCGCTTTTCTAAGAAAACTCAACACTTTTGGAGACTATTTTGGCGAAAACTACGCCTCGTAACGCATTGACTGCGCTTACTTTGACTGGCTTGTCGATTATTGCGCCTTTGGCTGGCGCTACTCAGGCTTTTGCGGCTGAGGCACCGGCGGTTACGTCAGCTGTTACTTTGAACCCGACCCTGGCGGGGTCTAAGCTTACCGTTACTGGTGGTGAGGGTGAGGTTCAGACTCTCACTAATGGTCGTATCGGCGTTAATCGTCAGGTTGCTTTGACTATCCCTAATAAGGATGGTGCTCTCAAGGCGGGGCAAACCACTGAGATTGAACTCACTCCGACCCTGGCGGCTGGTTCTCAGGGCAAGCAGAACCCTTCTAACCTACTGTTCAGCACTAAGATGACTGAGGTCGTGGATGCTAACGGGGTGAAGATTGGTGTTCTTTCCAATAGCCCGACGAATCCGCGAGCTGTTCGTATCACCTGGACTGATGCGATTACTAACTACCCGCGCGATATTTCCGCAAACTTTACCGCTACTATCGACCCACTGAATGATGAGCAGGTACTCAAGACGTATGACCTGCAGTATAAGGCGACGGGTGTCCCCACTATTGATGGTGGAAAGATTAACCTTGCACCCGCTCCTAAAGCGCCTAATTTCATTCCGCCTGGCGGTGTCTGGTACGGCGGTGGCGGTGCCGCTAAGTGTGGCGTTAATGACGCTTTCTTGAAGGGACAGACTGTCCCGAACGGTGTCGTTAAGGGCGGCACTTATGAGATTGAATTTGTCATTAACAAGGCTGACCAGAGGTTCCGTATCGGTCTGGATGGTGCGGATAGCTATTTGAAGGATAACCCTAACTTTGCGGCTATTTATTCTATCCCCACTAAGGAAATTGGGGGGCGCTTCTACTACCTGTATGGTAAGGAGCTCGCCCAGTGGGGTAAGGATAACCCAGAAGCTCGTGAGCTGTTCACTGTTAATAGGGGGATAACGCAGGATGAGTGGGTGAACGGTACCTATGATGTGAATACCGTATCTGATGACCTCTCGGTGCGTGCCGCAACCGGCTCTTACACTAACGCTACAGCAGGCGAGTTGGAGAAGCGTGGAGTCACTACGCCTCTGGTGACGATTGACTGGGCTAAGTCCACGTCCGATAAGCTTGTCTTGAAGTACACTGCCCGGTATGACGGTGAAAGCTTCTGGTTCTCTACTACTTCCGCTCCTGCGAACGACAAGAGTGCTTGGGGAGCGAGTATTGCGAATGATAAGCCGCGCTGTGGCGATGTTGTTCTGACGACGGAGGCTGTACGCGCGAAGAAGGGTGTCTTTAGCTTCGAGGCGCACACTTATAGGACGGACGTGGAGGGTCGTCCTCAGACAGGCTGGATTTCTGGGGGGGGCGGTTACAGTTACGAGGACGGTTCTGCTGAGGCTAACGCTCTCCCGAAGGACGGTAACGAGTCTAAGAATGGTAAGTACGGCGAGGTTCTCAAGGCTAACCTTGTAGATAACGCTTCTACACCTAACCCTTACACCATTAAGAATGACCGTACCGTGTTTGCTGACACTCCGGGTGCTACCATCTCTGAGAATGGTAAGAAGATTACTGTCCCCGGTAAGGCTGTTATCACTATCGACGCTAACGGCGTAGCTACCGCAACCCCGGAGAAGGGCTTCTCTGGCGACTTGACGTTAAACTACAACGTTTACGATAGTGGAGACGCTACAACGAAGATGCCGTCTAAGGTGACGTTCTCCTGGTCTAAGCAGTCCACTTTGGTTGTTGCACCAGTGGAGAAGACTGTGGCTGTAAATAGCGATAAGAGTGTTACTCTTGACCCGCTCGCTACGGCTAAGGTTGATGGTAGTGAGATTGATGCTTCCACTTTGAAGGTGGGCGGCTCTAGCTCTTACAGCTTTGGTGATTCTGGTGTTACGGCTCAGGTTGTAAACGGTAAGGTTCAGTTCACGCATCCACAGAACATCGTGGGCGATTTCACGGTTCCTTACACGGTTACTACTAAGGACGGCGTTCAGGCTCAGTCCACTGTAACGTTGCATGTTACTCCTGTGAATACCTCTATCGGTATTGTCACTAAGATTAACGGTGACGACGCGAACACCGCCCCTGTCCAGTTGAAGGTTGGGGATGATGGTAAGGCTACCGGCAAGGTTACCGTGGAGCTTACGAATAAGTCGGATTCTGCGGTTACTCTGAATGAGTCTAACCTGACTGTTTCTAGCAAGTCTGGTGCTAAGATTGCTTTGCCCGCAGGTTTCACTCTTGCACCGGGTGAGACTAAGACCCTTACTGTGGATGCTGTTTCTGTGAAGTCAGGCGAATCTGTAGAGGTTACTTACAGTGCTACTCAGACCGCTAATGTCTTTAAGAAGTGGGACGGCTCTAAGGTTGCAGGTACTGTTGGTTCCGCGCAGGCTGTGAGCGACCCGGCTAAGGCAACCGCTAACGTTGTTTCCGAGGTTCCGGGTAACCCGCCTGTAGTGGAGAACCTGCCGGAGGCTACTTTCGTAGAGCCGAAGGCTAACAACGACAGCTTCACCATTGATAGCGACAACCCGACTGTTCTTGAAGACATTATCAAGAACGACGTGGGTGGCAAGATTAACGGTGAAGATGACCCGCTAGACGTGAAGACTCTCCGCTTCTTGGATGAGAACGGCAAGCCGGTTACTGAGCGTACCTTCCCCGAGGGTACGTACCGTGTGGATGAGAATGGTGTTGTAACCTTCACACGCACGGCTGGCTACAAGGGTGACTTGCCTAGCGTTAAGTACATGGTCAGCACTGTTTCTGGCTTGTCTACTCAGGCTGAGATTTCTTTGACTAATGTGTTTAAGGAAGTTCCGGTCGAGCCGGAGGCACCTAAGCCTACCGAGCCGGTTGTTGAGAAGCCAGCTGAGCCGGTAAAGAAGGTTGAGGCTAAGACTGGTCACGATGGTGGCGTTTCTACCAGCCCGGTCGCTCTTGGTGGCATGTTTGCTGTAGTTGCCGCTGGTGGTGCTTTAGCTCTTCGTTCGCGTAAGCGCCCTAACGAAAGCTAACGTGTTTCTTACCTGTTTCTAAGGTGAGATTCTAGATGAGGGTGGGCTTCCTGCTTATATTGCAGGAAGCCCACCCTTTTTTATTATCTACTTTTTGTGACTATACTCACACTGCTATAGGGTTTACGTAATCATCGGTATAACGCCACTCATCATTGGGTGGCGACCTATTTAGGAAATTTGTATATGAGTAGTTTTTCTAAGAAAAAGGTCGGCGCTACCGCTTTAGCCCTGTCAATGCTGACTGGCGCTGTGGGCGCTAACGCCGCCGACATTACCCCTAAGAACCCTACACCGCCAGGCACGTGCCTAAAGAGCGCCTACCAGCCAGGTTTGGGTTGTCCAGATTGGGCGGATGAATTTAACGGAACAGAACTCAATAAGGATTTCTGGAACGTTTACGATGGGTACTCTGAGGTTAATCAAGACCCCTATGGGCGTTACACAAAGAACGCCGTATCTGTTAAAGATGGTCAGTTGCACCTAACCACCAAGGTGGGAGCTAACGGTCAAAAAGGCGAGTCGGCGGAGATTACGACTAACAATAAAGCCGCTTTTGAAAATGGCTACTGGGAGTTTAAAATCTCTTCATACACTGGCTACAGCCACTCGGGTGCCTATTTATATGGGAACGGCAACGTCGCTGGTGCCCAAAAGGGTGAGGTAGATGGTTTCGAGGCGTTCGGTTCCACGGATTTCAATACACGTAACGCATCGGGTAAAAAAGAAAAGTTTGACCAGAGCAACAAGAACCAGACGGTAATCCACTACAGCCAGGACGCTATTGATGCTCAGACCGGGAAGAAAGTTACTCACAGTAAGGGTGGGTGGCACACCAATAAGCCTGCTGGCGAGCCGGTAGTCGTCGGCATTTTGAAGACTGATGACGGGATTAAGATTTTCCGCGACGGTGTGCTTGTGGAAGAGATGAAGTCTTCCGACCCGAACTATGCGAAGTCTTTCCCGGCTGGTCAGCCTCTCAACACCACCCTGACAGCGCGTGTTTCTAACGTTTACTGGGGTTTGCAGTCTAACCCTACGGGCGGCATTTCTTTTGACTATGTGCGACACTATCCGTTAGTTACCGCAACACCGGAACCTACGGAAGCTCCTAAGCCAACCGAAACACCAGCACCCGCGCCAACTACCACAACAGCTACACCTATCGCTACGCCTACTACAGAGGCACCTAAGCCTATAGAGACAGCTACACCAACTCCTGTAGCAACTACCTCGCCAACAGCTGATACTCCTGCACCGTCGCCAACTGTGTCTGCTACACCATCTGAGGCACCCAAGGTGGAAGTAACACCTACGCCTGAGCCTAGCAAGGAAACAGAGGTGCCCGCGCCGGTAGCACCCCCCGTAGTAACGCCCACAGCAACACCTGAGCCTACTAAGCCTGCTACACCCACACCGGATGCACCTGTGCCGTCTGCTACCCCTAAAGATGACGTGCCGTCACCTGTACCTTCTCCCTCGGTAACTACACCGGCTGTTGAAAGCGCGCCGACGGTTACTGCTTCTCCATCTGCTACGGCTACCGCTCCTACTGAAAAGAGTGAGCCAACCGCTACAGCTAAGAGCACCCCTGTGCCAACTGTAGAGGCTTCTAGTTCACCGTCTGAAACCGCAGGAACCCCTGAAGTTACAGGTGATGTTATAGAGCCGCCTGCGCCCGCTGATACGCCTTCTACAGCGCCTACTGAATCTCCTGTAGTAACAACGCCTACGGATGATTCTGCTAAGCCGCTACAGCCTACAGGTAAGCCTAAAGTTGTAGCCCCTACAGGTCATGATGAGGTTGCCGGTAAGAACGGCTTCCTGATTGCTGTTACGGCGTTTGCCGCTTCTATTCTGGCGTGGCTGACGGCTCATGTCTTCTTTGGTAAGGGTGACCGTTCCAGCTAATCTGAATATTCACTGATAATATTGTTGGTGCCCCGTTTGCTTGTGTTGATACCTGGCAGGCGGGGCACCAGTGCGGTAGAATATATGTACGATATAAAGTTTTACTTTAAGGATTTTTCTTTGAACACGATTAACCCTATTATTCAGGTTGTTGCTTATCTTGACGCTGAGCGGCACCGTGTAGGTTTTATGCCCATTACGGGTGGCTCTCTAGATGTTTTGAGTGAGCCTGTTACTCATTCTGTCATTACGGGCTCCACGATTCCGTCCGAGGAGCTTAGCTTCCTTTCTGTTGTGGATGGGTTGCGTGATGCGGGTTATGCTGGCGCTGATTTTGTGCTGGTCGGCTGGGATGCGCGTGACATTTTGAGTGCTATTAAGCGCCCGTTGCCTGAGCTGTATCAGCTGTTTGGTGGTAAAACTATTGATTTGCATGATGTTACCCGTGCTTTGAGCACTACTCAGGGTGGTGCCCCGTATTCTGTTACGCCTCCTAGTGGCTGGGTGTCGGTTAGTGACGCGGTTTATGATGTGTACCGTGCGTATAAGGATGAGATTCTTTTCCTTAATTCGTCCGCTCCTGCGTCTGATTCATTTACGCATACCCCCGTGTTTCATAAAGGGATGCTTATTGGTGTAGGTGGTTTGAAGGGGCACGGTAAAGATGCCTTCGCAAATTCTCTGAAGGTTGAGTGGGTGACTATTGGGATGTCTGACCCGCTGTATGATGCTCTTTTGGCGTTAGACCCTCTGGTGTATCACGAAGGTTCTCCGGTGCTTTTGTCTAATTTCTTGTGCGATGTGTGTGAGGGTGATTGGGTTGTTGCGAAGCGTAACCCGGATGTGCGTCGCCTGCTACAGCGCCTTGGTACGGATGTTGTGCGTGAGATGATAGACGAGGACGCTTGGGTTTCCATTATGCGTGCCCGTGCGTCCACCCTTTTGGCTATGGGGCATAATGTGGTTGTTACGGGTATCCGTTTCCAGAATGAGCTACAAGCTATTAAGGATATGGGTGGTATTTCAGTGTGGGTTACCCGCCCCGGTTTCGGTGATGAGGTGCCTGATACACATCCGTCCGAGAACACGCTCAAGCCGCAGGATTTTCAGTTCATTGTGGAGAACAGCGGTACGTTAGATGATTTGGCTGATAAAGCTTACGAGATTATTTCCATCAATGGTCAGTAATTGAATGTTAGGAGTGCTCTTTGGGAGCTTCGGAAGAAACAGCTAAACCCGATGTGAAACGTGCCCCGTCGCCGTCTATTGGGGATATTAACAACCCGAAAGATGTAGCTAACCTATACACGCACATTAGGGCATCATATAGCGACAAGCTGGCGTTAAGTAAGAAGATGCGTGCGGATAAGACCCAGGAGTCGCCTGATGTTTTAGACCCATTCTTCTATGATGCCCCTCCTAAGCGCGCCTACCCGCTCCCTAAAGACCACCCTATCTTCCTGCGTGGCGCTGAGCTTGGAATAGACGTGCTGACAGACCGCACGTATAAGATTGTTCGTTCAACATATACGAAGGGTCTATACACGGAAGATGAGATAGACTGTTTCGTTACAGCCCCGTCGGGTAAGCCACCTGCCATTAACTGGGATATCGTTCAGGAGGAACGTATTCCCGATTGGGCTAGGTCGCGTTTCTTTTACCCGTCAGGGGCACGCCGCAAACATGCTGTAGCAGGCTTCCCGCTACCTACTGTTTCCCCATCAGAATCTAGCCAGGGCGTTAAACCGTCTACCCCGAAAGACGCATATTTCCTTGAACCGGAAGAGCGTACAGCTGAGGAGATGCTCCCGTGGGATACGTCGTCCTTTGACCATAAACTGTTTATACCTGGCTTACATGGTCAGTACCAGGTGTTTACACGTCGCTACCTTGATTTGATTAACACGGTAGATGGGACGATTACGCTAGGCAATATGTTACGTTTGGCTCCGTTTCTTGAGCTGGGGGATAACGCTGATGACGAGCCGCGTAACCTTTCACCAGCCCCGTATAACGGCTATCTGCTGAATGAGCTGTCGACCCGCGCCATCAATTCATTCTTGCCTTTCGTTAATCTTATGGGTGCCAATGAGATGACATACCTCAACCTGCCCAAAGAGCAGGCGGATAAGTTTTTGCGTGATACAACGTCTGGTGTGAATTTTGTGCGTGAAGGCTGGCTGACAGATGAGAAGCGTAGCCCGGCGGCTCATAGGTATTATGTGGCTGTTGAGGCTGATGGTAGGCTTATCACGCACGCTGGTTTGTCGTATGGCGAGTGGGTTAATCTTGGTCGCCCGCAAACAGCACGGCAAGCGGCGTATGCTTTGAATCTTAAATATTTAGGTACTCTCTATCAGGGTGAGTGTCACAGGTTAGGGGACGGCATTAATTATGCGGCTAACCCGATTATGGCGCACCCCATCGCGGAAGTGTACAGCTCGTGGATGTCCACCCCGGAGCGGTGCCCTTTCCCGCAGGTACACGGTTCCGTCTCTATGCGTGACACTACAGCTCACGAGATGCTCAGCACTTATCTGCACCCTATGTTTTATGCTGAGCGGATGAGGTATCACAGGTGGGGGACAAGTATTTCCCTTAAAGGTACGCCGTTCTATGCGATAGATGGTGTGCGTAAAACCTTGGTGAAGCTGGATGATTTTCAGCGCGGTTTCGGTGCGCACGTGCAGGCTGTTCATAAGCGGCACGCTTCATCTATCTACGCTCCGAACGTGCCCACGCTTATTAGCGCTGACGGGATGACTATCATTTAGAGGTAACTCTGATATATAGGTAATGCGATAAGCGCAGAGTGTCTCCCAGCGTGGTGGGTGCTCACGGTTAGAGTTTTCATATGTGTAAGCTCAAAGAGTTAGATTAGATATAAAATCAGGGGCATATTAACCAGAATAGGTGGTTAATATGCCCCTGAGATGTTGATTTATGATTTTGGTTTAGCAACTACAACATAGTTATCCGTGTACGTCCACCGTCCGTTCACTAAGGTTCCGCTACAGGTTGCCATGATGAGCTGACGTTCGCCTGTCTTATCCGTAACATCCCACCAGTTGCTTAAATCTTTCTGGGGCACCTTCGGTTCAATGCGGGTGACCGTCCACTCTGTGATGGTTCCGTCGAGGTCTGACGTGAGGACGGTGTTTCCGAGCTTTGCGTAGGTGATAGCGCTCATGGGTGCCGGAGCGCCGTTAGCCCAGTTCACGTGCCCTACAAGGAGCGTTGTTCCTTTATCACTTGTGAGGGGAGCGGAGTCGGTGTAAACACCAATGCGGAAGGTGTTCGGAATGTTAATCTCTGTGCACCCGGTCTGCGGGTTGTAGGTTCCGCCGGTGTATTGAAGGTCGGCGTTAAATTTAATAATGGGGATACGGATAGAGAACGGGTTCAGCTTATTCGGGTCGTATTTTTTAGGCTCTTCGCCGTAGCGCGGAGTTGTTGTGTCAGGGAGGTTTTCGGGCGTATCTTCCGACTCCTTATACTCTGACGGGTCGTAGGTTGTTGGGTATGTGGGTGTAGCGTCCGTTGTGGCTGGCTTGATGGTTTCGCTGGCTTGGTTCGAAGCCTGCATCTCAGCTACCTTGGTCGGGTCTGGGTTGTTAAGCTCAGCAATTTTAGCGTTCAGCTCCTGCTTATTCTGCTCATCAATGACTGTACCAACGCCTGCACCGGCGGCACCAGCAAGAAGAGCAATACCTGCAACTTTTAGAGTGTCACGCCTACTGAAGCGCTTAGAGGGAGTGTTTTTAGCCATAAGGGGGAACCTTCTTTCTTATGCGTATAAAAGCGGCATACTTTGATAAAATATTCTACTACAACATAGCTTTTCTTCTACAGATGGAGACTTTTTACATGAGCAATGATAAGAGCATTAAGACCCACTATGGTAAGCCCCGCCCAGGTTATGCATCACCAGCGGGTGTTGTATCTACCGCAGGTGAGATTTACGAAACACTCTCAGAGGCGGAGGGGCATCAGCCTGCGTACACATCTGAGATGTTACAGGCGGAGCTTGATTCGCGTGACTTAACGCGCGTTACTGATTTGACTGACCTACTTATCAAACAGCTCTCTATTACCGTGGAAGCGAACAATAGGCACTTGGAGGCTAAGCGCCAGATAGCCGCCGCCGAGTACGCTAATAAGTTTGCGGAAACAACTGCACGCTACGAAATTCGCAATATGGCACCCGCTGACACGGAGCAAACACCTGCCACAGGTGACGCTTTGAACGTTAAGCGGCTCCCCGAGGCGACAGTAAAAGACACGGCTGTTCTCCGCTGTAAAGGATTCAGTATCGATGAGGTTATGGCTAACGATAAGCTCCTTGTTGCTGAGAATGACAAGGTGAACGCGAACCTTGCCGCTAGTGTCTTCCGTGCTTTGCTGAACGCTGAGGTTGCTCTTCTTCGCACCACTGATTCCGGTTTGAATACCGCCCGAGGTGCTCTCAATGAGAATGAGCGAAAGAAGCACAATAAGAAGTAGCTAACCTGAGAAGGAACCATGAACGAAACCCCTACCTGTAACTCACGCTCTCTGATGAACTCTATCCGCCGAACAACCCCAGCCGCTTACACGGAGGAAGCAACCCGTGAGGGTGTTGTTGAGGTGCGTCGCCGTCGTCGCTTCAAGAAACGGTGGCTGGTTTTGCCTTTGAGCCTGTGCCTTGTGGGTGGGGGTGTTTATGGTGCTCATAAGGCTGGTGTTACGCCAGATACTGTTATCAGCTCTGTTGCCCCTACGGAAACACAGTACCGGGTTTCTGGCAATTCCATGTCGCCTACATTCACGGAGGGTCAGATTTTGCGTTTCCCTAAAGAATCTAACACTCCTGTGAAGCGCGGAGATGTTGCTGTGGTGGATATGCCGCCGACATGGGAGGCTATTTCAAGGACGGAGGGTGTGGCTGTTAAACGTGTTGTTGCCGTTGCGGGTGATAGTGTTTCTGTTACGGCAGGCTCTTTGACAGTGAACGGTGTTCAAGTGACAGATGTGAACCCGTCGTGTCGTATTGGTGCTTATGAGTACACTCTGCAAGATGGGGAGATGTTCCTTCTTGGTGATAACCACGCCGAGTCTTTAGATTCACTGAGTGTATTATGTTCTACCGAAGAGCCGACGGTAAGCACGTTTATTGTTCCTGTGTCGGCTCTGAAAGCTTATAGTTCTTCTCCGAAGGTTGTGGTTCAGTGACGCTTTCGCGTGTTGTAGTTATCGCGGAGCCTAATGACTCGTTCCGTGATTTCCTTGTCCGTAAATACTCTGCGGAGCTTTGCGCCTCTTCGGGGGGTACGGTACGGAAAGTTGATAAGGTGCAGGACGCTACGGCAACTAGCCTCTTCGGGGACGTGTACGTTTACAGTATCTCTTGTGCCTCTAAAGATGATTTTCGGGTTGCCTGTGAGACATTAGCAGGTTGTGACACGGAGCCTTGGGGTGGGCTTGTCCTTTCAACAGGTGCGCCTCTCAACACGCTAAAGAAACCTCTAGCTCAGCTTGCATCCCTCGGCTGTTCTGTTGTTAAGGGTGGCGGAAAGAACCGCGTCCGTAAGGAGCTTGAAGCGGCTGGTTTCAGTAAGCCGGTTGTAGATGTTGTATCTGCGCACGCTGGCGAAGAACTGCCGCACATTATTGGCGTCCTTGATTACGCCCGGACGCTCCCCAAACAAGACATTCAGAAACTGCGTGTCGAGGATGTCTGGCACTATATGCCAGTAGCGCCAGGTACACAAGCGCCGTGGGGCATCCTCGACGCTGTAGTTAGTGGCGACGCAACAAAAGTTATCACCATTATTGACCGCGCCGGTGGAGGAGAAACATTCCCAGCCGCCGTACTCAAAAGCAAACTAGAGGACGTTTTACCGCTCGCTGGGCTAATGTTAGATAACCCTAAGCTGACATTAGAAGAAGCCGTAACTGTTACCGGGCTTAGCACATGGTCAGCACGCGGTGCCTATAATCTTGCCCGTCGGTACGGGTTTGAGCGGATACTTTATGTTGCGACACAGTTTAGTCAATATCTCCGTAACCCGTACAGGTCGTACACAGCGGATGAACTGAAAATGTTCTGCTTATCGCTCTGCACACCACCAACTTATGCATAACAACCCCCCAATGATAGAATGGTGCCTATGACTAAGACTTTAAATCCCTCTGAAGAGCCACAGGAAGCTCAGGAAGCCCCTAAACTACCTCTCCTTGCCGAGGTGGACGACTTGAGCTTTGAGGAGGCTTACAACCGACTTGTAGGCTCTGCCGATGAAGCAGGTGACTTGTATCTAGGTTCCGGTAACGCTTACGATGCGGCGACCGAAACCGAAGGTACGAGCCAGTTTGAAGCGCTCGCACGTATCCTCGTAGGTGAGAACGTTTTCATTGCTGGAGGACCCGGTACCGGCAAAAGTTCCATCGTCCATCTAGCATGTCGTGTATTTGATATGCAGGGTGTTCAGTACGAGGTTGTTGCCCCGACAGGTGCGGCGGCTAAAAACATTAAGGGCACCACCATTCACAGCCTGTTCGGTGTAGGTAAGAATAAGAACTGGGACAAGTACACGGGCAAAGCTTCCTATGCTTTCAATAAGACGGACAGGCTCAAGGAAATTGACGTGCTCATTGTTGATGAGGTGTCAATGGTTTATGGACAGCTCTGGCAGGAGATGGATGAGCATCTGCGCCGCGTCAAAGGTATTTCTGATAGGGCGTTTGGTGGTATTCAGATTATTGCGGTCGGTGACTTTAACCAGCTTAAAGCTGTAGCTGACCGTGATTTCGGCACGCAGGAGCATTACAACGGTTTCCCGTTTGTTACCCCCGCGTGGGCGGACGCGAACTTCCACTACTGTTTCCTCACTAAGGCACACCGCGCTACTGACCCTGTGCTTTCCCGCATTTTGAAGCATATGTCTGAGAACGCACTTACAGCTGAGGATTTTGAAGCGCTCAGGGGCAGGGTTATTAAACCCGAGGACGCTAACGGCTTAGATGATGATTCTAAGCCGGATGCGGAGCCTATTATTCGCTTATACACGCAGAACGCAAAGGTTACCGCTTACAATGATGAGCGTATCCAGCGGCTCCCCGGTAAGGCTGTAACGTTCACGTCTGAGGCTGAGCTTCTTGTAGTAGAAGATTCTCTTACCCCGACTCAACGTGGACAGTGGAAAGCCGTTCAGGAACGTGCAAAGTTGAAGGTTTCTCTCAAACCGGATACGAAGGTTGTGGCGGACATGCCGACCATTGGGTATTACATTGGCGAGGCGGCTTCTCTGAAACCTAAGAGCACTTTCTTCTATAACCCTGATGAGGGCGTTAAGATTACGAACGGCACTATGGGTTATGTGCGTGCTTTTGCGTCTACTGCTTACGGAGAGAAGAAGGGGCGTTACTACACGAAGGTTAGTGACATTCCGCACCCGGATAAGGCATCCCCTATTGTGCAGTTTGGGGATGGGCTGTACCTTATCTTGAGTATGGAGAGTGAGCTGGAGCGTCCTGTTCAGAAAAAGGATGAGAAGTGGACTAGTGAGCCGTTTGCTTTTAGCCGCATGTTCCCGTTGAAGGCTGGTTATGCGATTACGGTTCATAAGTCTCAGGGTCAAACGTATGACGGCGCTATCCTTGATTTGAATGACTCTTTTACGGAGGGTCTGGGGTATGTCGCTTTGTCGCGTGTTCGTTCTTTGGATACGGCGTTCATTATCACGCCGGACGGTAAGCCTATGAACAGTAACGCGATGTCTTGGCGTGTTGATAAGGAGTCTGTGGGTATCATGGCTTCTATTCGGGCGTGGGCGGCTGAGGACACTAAGTCTTTCCGTGAGAAGATTGATGACTATGACACAGCGTATAAGTCGGTGGTTATTTTGGGTTCCCGCAACGTTACGCCTATTGATACGCCGCCTAAGCGTGTGCCGGTTAGTGTAGCGCCTCAGCCTGTAGAGGCAACACGTATGACTGGAGCTCCTGCACAGGTTCCTGTGAATATGGACGGGAAGAAGCTTGTGGCTAGGAGCCTGCTTAATCGTGGTTGGGCGACCTGCCAGAAGCTTCTTGCTCTAGATGATACGGGTAAGTATAAGGAAAAGTTGGAGTACGTTAAGGCGACTGGTGATGCGGATGCTATGGTTAGCCTTATGCTGGATTTCTTAGACTTGCAGGTTGAGTTGGCTGAGATTCAGTAAAACCCGATTTTACTTTCGGCAAATACATATGGTATAGTGGTTGTGCGCTCTTGTTCTTCCGTGATATTAAGGACGCACAACCACTCTTGTTTTTATTTTTAATTATTGAAAGGTTTTTATTATGACTTCTGTTCTGACTTACTCTGACGTTAAGCGCCCTCTTGCGAACAACAACGAGATTCAGGCTGTGGCTAATCTCGAAGCCAGTAACCGTAACTACGTGCTGAACCGCCGCGCTGATTCTCTTGTAAAGAGTGTGGCGAATTGTGTTGAGCTTGTTCCGCTGGTTATGGCTGATTTGGATAAGCTTTCGGGTGAGAAGCGTGTGCAGGTTGAGGCGGCGCTCTCTGTACTGACTGCACCGCTCGTGAAGCCGGATGCGTCCTAGTTTTCATTCTGATTTTTTGATATGATTTTATGGCGGGTACCCTCCCGAAATGGTGAGGGACTCGCCTCTTGTCACTCCTGGGTAAAGGATTTTATTTGTTCACCATTGCACACTTATCAGATTTACATCTAGGCTACCGAGATAATTCCTCGTTAGGGAAGGTGGGTCGTGATTTCCTTAAAGGTGAGGAGGACATGATTCCTATCCGTGAGCTGGACGGTTATGCGGCATGGCGTGACGCGATTACGGGCATCATTAACGACAATGTTGATGCTGTTGTTATTGCGGGCGATATTGGGCATGAGCCTAACCCGTCCCATCGCGCTATCGGTCACATGCAGGCTGGTTTAATGCGTCTAGCGGAGGCAGGTATCCCCGTCTACAATATCACTGGAAACCACGATACGAACGATGTGAAGGGTGATGTGGCGTTTACCAGGAACCTGCATTTACCTATTGTGAAGATTCATTCTCATGCGGAGCCTTACGTCTCCTATGCTCTTAATGACGATATTATGCTCCATATGGTGAGTCATCACATGTACTCGGAAAGTGTTGATGTGATGAAGCAGGTAAATCCTGTTAAGGGTGCTATTAACATTCTTACTACGCATGGTTCCCTTTTTGACCCTCTGCTCAAGGAACGTATCCGTGTGAATGATACGGTGCGCGAGGTGATTATTCCTGATTCTTTCTTGCAGGCTGACTGGGACGCTATGATGCTTGGGCACATTCATGAGCGTGGTTTTGTTGGTAAAGAAAGTGACGGCATTTTTTATAACGGGTCGTTAATTCGTCGTGGCTTCTCGGACGCAGAGGGTTCTCTGGGGCGCGGCTATACTCTTTGGCATATTGCCCCTGACGGTTCGGTGACCCGTGAAATGAAGCGTGTGTGGCAACGCCCGCAGGAAGATTTACCTGCTATCAATGCTGAGGGTTTGGACTCGGTTGCTCTTACGGAGGCTATCCTCGCTAATCTTCCTGACCCAGCGGAAGGTTTAGAGTACGACCCGGCGGTAGCTCCGATTCTTCGTCAGCGCATCATTGGTGCGGCTCCTACAGCTTTTGCTACCCGCGACCAGGGCGCTATTACTGCGGCTTCTCAGCACGCCCTGTCTTACGCCCTTGCACCCCGAGCCGGTAACACACCTGATGTTTCCCCCAAGAAGGATAAGACCCCTGATGAGAGTGTTTTGAAGCCGGGCGGCTTGGAGGCAACCTACCAGTCGTGGAAGAACGAGTCAGAGACACTGAATAGTATTCAGGATGAGGAAGAGCGCACCCGCGTAGCTTCGTTGGCGGAGTCGTATCTGCGTAAGGGTGAAGAGAAAGTTTTTGAAAAGCGTCTGACCGTGTAAGATGGAAAACGCACTATTTTAGAAAATTTGGAAGGAAAACCATATGACGAGTTTTTATGAGCATCTAGCTGACGCTACCCGTATCGCTATTGCGGGTGATTGGCACATGAACATTCTAGCTATCGATAAGATTCTGAACAAGATTGAGCGTATGAACGTTCAGGTTGTTCTGCATACGGGCGACTTTGGTTATTTCCCCAGCAAGGAAGATTACAGCTCCTACGTTACGCACATTACCGAACGCGCCATTAAGGGCGGCTACTACGTCGTGTTCATTGAGGGTAATCATGAGCAGTACACCGGCTCGGATGGGCACTGGTGGCGTAGCGAAACAATCCTAACCCGTGAGGGTCTTACCTCTTTGAGGAATAAAGCAGATGAGAACGGCTTCGTAGCTATCACTCCTCGCATTATCTGGGCTACACGCGGCGCGGCGGCACGCATCGGAACCAATAAGGGACGCGGTGTTTCCTTCATCGGTCTAGGCGGTGCAGGCAGTATTTACCGTGAGCACGCGCAGATGTATGGTTTCTGGTCGCCTAACGAGCATGTAACAGGCGAGGACGTTGCCCGTATTGCTGACGGTGTTAAGCGCCTCGGTGGTTCTGTGGACATTATGCTCACTCACGATGCCCCTGCGGGTGCTCGTGTTCCCTCTTTGTATGCTATCAAGCCGGAAGACGCGGAAGAGCGCAAGCTTGACCGACGTGCTGTGGAAGATGCAGAAGTGACTCGTGAGCGTATCGCGGATGCTGTAGAGATTGCGAAGCCTACCGTGTTGTTCCACGGGCATTGGCACCGTTTTGACCGTAGCACCCAGTCACCTATCCGTAGCGTTACTGTGCCTATGATTATCTCGCTTTCCGACGAGACAGGTGCAAATAACCTGTATTTCACAGATACGACACTGTGGGAGGGTTCTGAGCGCGAGATTGAGAAGAACCTTCACCGAGGTTCACTCTGGCTATAGGGTGGGGTAGATGGAAAGTTCTAAGTTTCGTAGTTTCCTGTGCCGTTTTGGTTTCCGCCATTGGGAGTCTGGCGCTTTCGGTTACGCTTACCAGTGCGAGTATTGTTTGAAGCTTGCACCTGGTTCTGACAAACATTTCAAACCTTAACTCAATTCTTTAGAAAGCAGGACTTATGTCTGATAACCAGTCTCCTTTGTCACCTCCGGCTTTGCCGCGTAAGATTCGTTTTGACGAGGATTTCCTTTCGAGGGCTTTGCGTCAGTTCCATGATGCGTATGAGCACCCTAATTTCTTGGAGAAGGAACCTGTAGATTTAACGTCTGAGGTGGGCAAGGAGGAGCTACGTTTCCGGTTCTTGCTGATTGGTGAGGAGTTCGCGGAGCTTTGCCAGGCTATTTTCGGTAAAGCTGGTGCCCGCCTGTTGGAGCTTGCTATTGGTGAGGTTGCTAACCGTGATGTCTCGGATATGCCGGTAGACCCTGTAGAGGTTATTGACGCTCTAGGGGATATGCTGTACCTCATTGTTGGCGCGTTTGTGGCTCTAGGTGTTCCTTTTGAGAAGGTTTTACGTGAGATTCATGCTTCCAATATGTCTAAATTGGGTGCGGATGGTAAGCCGATTAAGCGTGAGGACGGCAAGATTATGAAGGGCGAGAATTTCCGCCCCCCGAACCTTGCGCCGTTCCTTACCGGCGGCTCTACACCCAATAGTGAGGCTTGGGTGGAAGATGATGAGTGAACCTGATAAAGAGCAAACTACTGAGGCTCTTAGGGGCTCTGGTGGGCGTTTAGCCGCTCTTGGTGGTAAAGCCGTGGCTGGTTTGCGTTCCGTTTTTGTGGACGCTTACGGTTTAGCAGGCTTACCTGTGCTGTGCGCTACTATCTTTGCTTCCGTTACGGCAGGCACTCTTCATTCTTTGCAATGGTGGGTGCCGTGGGTGTGGTATCTACTGCTTTCTGTGGTTGTCTTCACAATGAGTCGAGCGGCTATCATTGTGAAGGTTCTGCTTTCTGTGGTGGCTACAGCTTATGCGGTGACTATTTTAGGTCAGGTTTCTATGCTGGCTTCTCCTAATACGGATGCTTATATTTCGGCGGCTTTTGCACCGATTTTGGGTCTTTGTATTTATTGGGTTGCTTCGCAGTTCGGTAATTACGGCATGTCCCGCTGGTCGCCAGTCATTCCCGTGTTGGGTGTATCTACGGTGGTGGCTCTTTTCACTATCGGGTTCACATTAAGCCCTGTCATTGGTGCTGTTGTTTTCCTTGCCGTATTTTTGACGGTAGGGCTCGTCTGGTATAGGTATGGTGTGAAGCTGTTCTACAGGAAGAGCAACATGCCCCAGTTCATTCAGCCGACGACCATTGATGCCGTGCTAGAGCACGACTACCTGGTAAACAACCCCGGCGTGGAGGAAGACCCGGCAAAGGAAAAGTGGAAGTACATTAAGTACCCACCAGCCCGTGACCGTGACCCGTACACCGTTCTCGTTGTGGGTGACAGGGCGTATATGTTCTTCTTTGCACAGTTACTTTCTGAGTTCCAGCTGTCTGAGAAGATGCGGGCGCTTAGTGGTCGCGTCAAGTCTAGCCGCCTGACATATCGGGATAAGCCGATAGAGCCTTGGCTGTTTGACCAGGTTATTTCTCGAACACCTGCGGGTGCTACCCCGATTCTTGTGGATATGGGTAACGCTAATAAATCGGATAAGCGGAATATTACTTTGGGTCTACCTGATTCTCCGCTAGATAGTTCAGGTTCGCCGGTGTATTTCACAGAGGTGGGCATTATCCCCGGTCGAGATATTCAGGGTAGGAAAGCTAAGGCACCTCTGCTGGAACGCGCCGAGAAGATTTACGGCGCAAAGCCTGCTTTAGAGGATAAGGCAAAAGCTAAGCTTAAAAAGTTCCGTTTTTAGAGCGGTAGCCCTATGCTAAAATTAAATAATCTTTAAGGTAAGCACCTCTTTAGGTGTTTCAGTACAGCTTTGAAAGCGGGTTGCAGTTCAAAAATATTTGAAGAGGCAACCCGCTTTCACTACAAGAACAGGTATATATGAGTTCTCACGCTGAATCTTTTGTGCATTTGCATACACACAGCACCTATTCGACACTTGATGGTTTTTCAAGCATTTCTGAGTATCTGGAGCACGTTAAAGCTTTGGGTCAGACTGGTTTGGGTATTACCGACCACGGGAATATGCACGGGACGTATGAGCTTGTCACGCAGGCGGTGAAGGCTGGTATCACTCCGGTGCCAGGCTGTGAGTTTTATGTTGCGCCTATCAACCCGGAAGGTGCGAAGGTGCGCACGCCCGTCTACTATGCTGGGGCACCCGGCACTGAAGGTGACGTTTCGGGGCGCGGCAACTACCTGCTCCTGACCATGTGGGCTATCAATGATGCCGGGTTGCGGAACATGTTTAAGCTCCAGATGCTTGCTTCATCACCGGAGCATAAGCGTGCCGGTTACCCGCGTATTGATTTAGATATGATGCGTGCCCATAGTGAAGGCATCATTGTTTCTACGGGTTGCCCATCGGGGGAGATTTCTACCCGTTTCCGGTTAGGTCAAGATGAAGCCGCCTACGAATACGCTACGTCGCTTATTGAAATTTACGGGAAAGATAATGTGTTCGTAGAAATTATGAACCACAATATGGCTTCCGACTTGGAACGGAACCTGCTACAGAAGCAGGTGAAGCTTGCTGACGATTTAGGGTTAGAGCTTTTAGCTACTAACGACTGCCACTATTCCCACCAGGAGGACGCGCCTCACCATGAGGAGATGCTCGCTATCGGCACAGGTTCCCTCATGTCTGAGGAGCCTAAAGAGCAGGGTGGTAGGCGTTTCTGTTTCGATGGCACCGAATACTATGTGAAGAGCACCGCCGAAATGTTAGCCCTATTCCCCGAGGAATTGTACCCGCGCGCTGTTTCTAACAGTGGGGCTATCGCTCAGCGTGTTGAAGGGTTCACCATTTTTGATTACCGCCCAGACTTACGCCCTATACCGTCCGCCCCTGCGAATGAGACAGAGGAAAGTTACCTGCGCAGGATTGTTACTTCTCTCGCGTATGAGCAGTTCAAAGACCAGCCTGAGAAGTATCAGAAAGTTTTAGAGCGCGCCAACTATGAGTTGGATGTTTTAGCGGCGGCTAACTACTCAGGGTACATGCTGATTGTGCGTGAGTATGTTTGCTGGTTCCGTGATGAGTTCAGTGTCCGAAACCAGGCGGGTGATATTGTGATGAGTGCTGTGGGAGCTGGTCGCGGCTCAGCGGGCGGCTCGATTGTTGCTTATTTGCTCGGTATTACAGATATTGACCCTATCGAGCACGGGTTGTTCTTTGAACGTTTCATCTCTGCCGGTCGTGTAGACCAGGCGGAACTGTGTGCCGGTGGTGGGTCTGTCATTGTTCCTGTTTCTGAGAAGGTTAAAGTGCTAACCGAAACAGGTTCTGAGGTTGAAAAATATGTACACCAAATTTTGCCAGGGGATTGGGTGCTTGTAGAGCCTGATAGTATGATTGGGCAGGCGTTTTCGACAGCTCTGAGCTCTCAGGGTGGGGAAGGTTAAGGTAAAGCATGACTGAAAAAGATACTACAGCTACAGAGTATATGGAGTTTCACAGGAAGTATCAGCCGCGCGTGTGGGATGACTTCGTAGGGCAAGAAGCGGTTATTGCTGAGCTTAAAGAAGACATTATTAAAAACAGGCACGTTCAGGGGCGGTTGTTCTGTGGTGATGCTGGTAGGGGTAAGAGCAGTATGGCTCGTGTGTTCGTTAAGGCGATGAACTGTGAGAATCGTGCCCCTGATTCTGCTGACCCGTGCCTCACCTGTGAAGCTTGTCTGCGTTTTGATGCTGACCCGTCGCAGATGATGACGACCGTCGTAGCGTCAGTGGAAAGCGGTGTGGATAATGTTCGTACTATCGTTGCGAACGGCAGTGTGAAGCGTTTTGCGAAAGCCCCATTTATTGTCATTGATGAGTGTCACGCTTTGTCTCAGCCTGCTTGGGATGCGTTCTTGGATTACCTGGAAAATAAGGATTTTCAGGACACGACCCCTATTATTTTCTGCACAACTGATAAGCATAAAATTAAGAAGGACTCCATTAACTCACGTGTAAAGGAGTACGACTTTGAGAGGATACCGGCTAAGACGCTAGAAAGCTACGTACAGCGCATTGCCGACCGTGAAGGTGTAGAAGTATCACCGGAAGGTTTGGAGTGGATAGCGCGGCGCGCTGGCGGCTCCGCACGCTTCGCTCTAAAGTACATGGAGGAGTACCTCCGTAACCCTGGGCTGTACAGTAGCCGAGAGTCAGCGGTCACGTTGCTTCTTCGTGCGTGCCTATGGGGGAGCATTAAGACACTTAACAGTGCCCTGGAACAGGCTAAAGAGACTGATTCTTTAGCTGATGCGACAGAGCAAGCTATCACGTTACTACTCAAATACATGTCTCATGTTGCGAATGCTGAGGACGTGAGTAACGATGAGCTACCTTTTTATGACATTCCAGACCAGAATCTCGCGCTTGACATTATGAAGCAGAACATCCCGTCTGCCCTTGCGCTCTATCTAGTGCAAATATTTAAGCAAGATTTCCAAGGCTACTGGAACGTAAAAGACGACAGTGTCATCTTCTCAGCCACCTGGTACAACGCAACCTACGAAGTGTATAAACATAAAGTGGCGCTAAAGAAAGCTAAGCAACCGGCAGGTACGCAACCTCAAGAAGGGGAACACCACTAATGACCGCTACAGAAACCCGCGTAATTAACGGCAAAACATACGTTCGTATCACAGGCAACAAAGTTGTTTCCCCAGGCTCACCACCCGATATTGATACAGACTTCCACACAGAGCACCGTGACGCGGCGTTCGAGCATGTGGGCATCCTCTACGGGCGCGACCATGTTGCACGCCTGCCAACAAACCAGATGCTGAAAACCAGGGCTTCACTTAAAGATGCCGCCCGCGTCTACGGGGTACCCCCAGCGCAAGCTAACTACATCACCAGCCTGTTGCCTGATAGTTTAGGTATCACTTTCGGTAAGGTGTACGACCCGGACAGTGAAGAATACGGCGGCTCTCAGCGTTTCCGTGAAGCTGTAGCTACCCGCGCGTGGGAGAAGCCTTTAGCGTGCGCAAAAGCGTTAGAGGGACGTATCCGTGGGCGTGGCGTACATGCCTGTGGGTTGCTGATTTCTTCCGCGCCGCTCTATAACCATATTCCTGTCGACACGGCGAAGGACGGGACGGTTGTTGCCGGTTTTGAGTACGGTGCATGTGAGCAAATTGGCATCATTAAGTTTGATTTCTTGGGTCTTGATACGGTGGACATTCTTTGTGATGCTGTCCGTCTAGCTGTATCGCACGGTAAAGTTGTCCCTGATTTTCGGGCTATGGTGCGTGAAAGCAGGTTTGATGACGTTGAAACGTTCCGGTTGCTTGGGCGTGGTGAGACTGTCGGTGTTTTCCAGCTGGGTAATAGTGCGGTAGCTGATTTGTTTAAACGTTTCACTCCGTCTACGTTGGGTGATATTTCGGCTATTACAGCTCTTTACCGCCCCGGTCCGATGAGTGCTGGAAGTCACATTCAGTATGTTGAGCGTCGAGCTGGGCGTGAATCTATTCAGCCTATTCACCCTGAATTTGCTGGTACTGCGGTGGAGCGTATTTTGGGTGATACCTGTGGTTTGTTGGTTTATCAGGAGCAGGTTATGGCGCTTGCCGCTGATGTCGCTGGCATGTCTCCGCAGGAGGGTGACGATTTGCGTCGTGCTATCGGTAAGAAGAAGCACGATTTGATGGTTGCTTATGAGGAGCGTTTCATCTCTGGCGGCGTTAGCAATGGGTTTAGTGCTGTTGCGATGAAGGAGCTGTGGGACAGGATTGTTGGTTTCGCGGAGTATGGCTTCAATAAGTCTCACTCTGATGCGTATGCGGCGATGGCTTACCTTGCGTTGTATGTAAAAGCTCATTTTCCGGCTGAGTTTTATGCGTCTGCGATTGCCCGCAAGGTTTCTATGGGTGCGGCTGGGCGTGATAAGGTCTTTGAGCTTGTTGAGGACGCTAAGAGGCGCGGTATCCGCCTGGACGTGCCGGACATTAACGTTTCGGGCGCGGACATTGGCATGAATGCGGCTGGCAACTTGTCTTTTGGTTTTTCTATGCTTAAAGGTGTTGGTTCTAAGGACTCTGAGGTTATTGTTGCTGAGCGTGACGCTAACGGACGTTACACATCGTTTAAGGATTTTATTGTCCGTTCGTTTAATGCGGGGCGTGTCACAAAAACCACCTACGAGGCGCTTGTCAAAGCAGGTGCGTTCGATAGTTTAGGTGTTTCCCGTAAGGTTGCCTATGAGAGTGTTGTTCCGTATCTTGATTTGCTCCGTAAAGAGCGTGCGAAGCGGAAGCGTGCCCTGGTGAAGGAAGCTAAAGCGTTAGGTGTGGAACCGCCTGCTGGTGAACCGTCTGTTACAGGGGAAGCTTTACCAGACGACACTACTCTCAAGGGGGATGATTACCCGCTGGTGGAGCGTTTACGATATGAGGCGGAAGTTGCTGGACAGTACATGACTGGTCACCCTATGGGTTCCGTTCCGAAGCGTGTGCCTGTTATGCGAACCGTAACTATTGGTGAGCTTCTTCAATCAACCCAGCCTGTTAAAGGTGCCGTGATTATGGCGGCTGTTGTAGCGTACAGCAACAAAACCCATAAAAAGTTTGGATGTAAAGTATCTGTGACGTTAGATGATGGTACGGGCATAGTTACAGGTTATTCTTCTAATTCTCTTTTGAAGCTTGAAGATGCGTGGGCGGCTCAGCAGGCGGTCAAGGAAGCGTACCAGTCTGGTGCGGGCACTGTTGATAGTTCCGTTATTACTAAGCTTTCTGAGGCGCGTACACTGGGTTCCCCGGCGGTTCAGCCGTTCCGCGTGTATTCGTTCCATGTGAACTACACACCTGAACGTAAAGTGCTCCTGGATGACGGTTCTGTTTCGTATAAGCCGCCTTATTTGAGTATTTTGCATGCCCGTGAGGTGCCCATCTCCGCGTCGGGCGGGATGTGCGCTCGTCTTCGTATCCCGTGGAACCTCCCAGTTGAGGAAGCTATTAGCTCGGTGCGTGATGCCTTGAGTACGTGTCCGCCTAGTGATAAGAAGTTCCCGCTGTTGGTGGCACGTTGGCGTGAGGATATACCTAATGGTGGCGCTGATACTGTGGAGAAGTTCTTGGAGGCTTCTCGGCAGTTATCTGCTCCAGCTGAGGCGCGCGACTGGGGAAGCGTGATGCCGCCATCTACGGAGCCCCTACCCCAGTCGGCTATTACCGACCTTTTAGAGTATGTGGAGGTTCCTGTCGAGGTTCCTTTCGTTAAAGGTGCGTTTACGGCGTTGAACCAGATTTTTGGCGCTAACGCTTTCGACTGGGGACACTACAGTATCGGGCGCTTGTAATAAATCTTTTACTAAATGGTGGGATGCTATGCAGATATATTCTTTCTGTACGGCATCCCACCATTCTTTTAAGGTAATTAAGCTCAATGGCTATTCGTCTTTCCAAATTTCAAGCTTCCACCCAGTCACCTGTTGCCCCACCTGTCGCTCCCGTCGAGGAGATTACAGTTGCCGACCTTCCTGTAGCTGAGGAAGAGCAGGTTGAAGTTGTTGATACCCCTCAGGCTAATGAAGCCTCCTGGGGTGCTGGTGTATTGCGTAATATTGCTGAGGCTAACGAACCAGCCGACGATGAAACCATCACAACAGATGCGGATGCTGAGAGTGAGTATGTTGAAGATGACGACGCTTATGATGACATGTTCTATATGGCTGACGAGTACGAGAGTGAAGAGCTTAACCCTCTTGAGCGTATCGGCTCGCCTGTAGATGAGTCTTTCGCGCCTGATGATGATGCGGTGCCTGAAACGCCTACTCCGGCGACATTTAACGATTACGGTGACGAGCCGGATGAGTTAAATGTTGATGAGTCTGATATTGATGCGCTTAATGCTGATGATGCTGAACCTGCCTACGTTTCGCCGTTTACGTCTGTGTCCACTGCTACGCCGTATGCTACCGCCGACCCGGATGCTGTAGTCCCTGATGATGTTGCGTACAGTGATGATGGGGCTTACATTTTGAAAGACGCGGATGGGCAGTATTTTCCGTGGGCTTTGAAATTCTTACAGACTTTGGATGAAGATGACGCTTTATCGCTTGAGCCGGATGATTATCAGTGGTGGGAAGCTATCTTTGAGGGCACCAGTAGCGATGACATGCCAGCAGTGCCCGAGGATTTGCCCTCTAGCGCCCCTGATGCCCCGTCTAAGGCTTCCGATAAGGTGGAACAGGTAAGTTTAGATGATGACGTTAAAGACGCTTCTCACGGCAAACCTAAAGGTTCTATTGGTGACTTCCTCTTAAAGGTAATTGATGGTCTGGCGGGATTCTTACACAAGGGCGGTAAGATACCGCTTTTAGGTCGACTGTTTAAGAAATGTATTCCTGGCACTCCGACTGGTCGAGGCATATCCGGAGTTATTCTCGCGCTACTTATCTTTATGCTTGGTGGTTTTATCAATAACCAGATTGTAGGCGACCGAACCTTTGAAGCTACAGGCACCACAAGTGTTGAGCTGGCGGACGGTGCGAAAGCGTCTATCACGGGTGTGGCGCGCAAGGATGGTTCTTATGCTGTTGTTATTAAGAATGATGGGCGCGCGAACGCCACACACCTTCACGGAACCGTACACGCACATGGTTCACAAGCGTATAACCCTCTGAGCTGGTTCAGTAAGGATGATTTAGGAACATGCTCTTTCTCTACTGATGTGGTTAAGGCAGGCGCGGAGGTTTCTGTGCCTCTGACTTGCTCGCAGAATGTTTCTGGTAAGGGTGCGATGACTTTTGACGACGTTACGTTAGACAGTGAGGACGTGTAAGTATGGCGGGTATGAGTTTCGCTGAGGCGTTCGCCCAGTATGAGAAGAAGCAAAAAGAAGAGCAAGCGGCTATCAAGCTTATTGATAGTAAGAACCCTGAGTTGTATGCGCCGCTATTGATGCCGCCGGACGGGTATTTCGACCATATTGGTGCGCGCCGCGCTAAACGTGCTAGTGAGCGCGTAGACATGGTCGTGAAACATATCACTACTGTTCCTGATAATCTTGATTTGTCGAAGCCAGGCGCGAAGTCCTCTATCCGAACGTTTGGTGTTCCCGCGTCCAGCCTTTATAACTCTCTCGAGTTCCCGCCGCCCGGCTGGAAAGGTGACGCTAAGAGCGTCAGTAAGGTTAAGGCTGGTATTGAAGGCGAGGAGCTTACGGCTAAAGCTTTAGCGCAGTGGGCTGACGATAAGCCGGATGTTGTTATCTGCCACTCTGTGTCTATACCTCGAAAAGAGGGAGATGATATTGAAACGCCGCCCGAGGTTGAAGCTACCGCAGATGAAACACCTGATGAGGTGGAAGAGGAACGTAAAGTACTTAACGGCGTAGATGAGGATTTAGGTATCGTTGATACGCCGGATACCGACCATGTGGTTGTGGTGGGCTCCCAGGTGTGGATTATTGATTCTAAGATGTGGAAAGCGGGTACCGACCTGAACGACCCGCGCGCCATTTACTCGTTCAAAGCGCATGACCATAAGCGTAAGAGGCGTAGCAATTTCTCTATTATGGCTCCAGGCTCTAAACGCCCCAGGTATGTGCGTATGAAGCAAGCGATTTACCTGTGGCGCAAGTATTTGGGTGGCAGTAAGCGCGCCCACGTGAGGGGCATTGTGAACATCCACCCGAAAGAAGTTAAGAACCCGGATTATGATGCTCTGAATACGGCAGAACAGCCGGAGATGATACCGGGCACGATTCGTTTCTTACGTCTTGATGAGTGGTATGACTCTGTGTTTAAACCTACGGAGCATGGCAGGTTCATTGAATTGTTAGATGAGCAGTATGCGAAGATGAAGCCGCATGAGAAGGGTTTTATTGATGTTGGTTTGGTAACTCTTGTTGCGCGCACCCCTGTGAAGAAGAAAACTCGTGTCGAGGAGTTCTTTGGGGATAAGCTCAAGGGTTTTGCGTAAAAAAATATTTACTCTGCTATGGGTGTTGTGAAGCTTTTTTCGCAACACCCATAGTTCTTTAGGAGCACCTAACTTATGAGTCTTTACACCCCTATCCGTAACCCTGAGAAGTACGACAAGGTATCTCAGTGGCTGAGTGAACATTTCCCGTTTATTGCTGGCGGCTCCCCCGAGGGCTTCTTGATGTCAGCGAGCATGTTCGGTCTTCATAAAAACCCTCGTCTAAACGATGAGAATGATGATTTGGCGCGCGCTGTACGCAAGGTACCCACAGCGTTCATTAACGTCGAATGGGTCTCCAGCACCAGTACGTTCATCATTAAGTCCGCTGACATGGTTCATGTGGAAGCTCTTCTTGATGGTCTATCTCAGGTGACTGAGCAGACCCGTCAGGTTCGTCTGATTCTTGAGCTTCAGGACATTCTTCGTGAAACCGATGTTGATACGGCGTGGTTTATCACGGATGTTTCTAAGGAAGTAGCTCCCGCTTTGGGTTATTCGAGCACCAAAGCACCCCACCATCTTTTCACTCAGGGCACGTCTGCCGCCGATGAGGTAATCCCCGGCGAGGTTGTACTCCCTAAGCAACTTACGTCTTTGGGCAAGGCACAGGCGGGTGCGTATCTTGATGCTTTGAAGGCGTACAACCCTGACCTGGTGCAGGATGATGACACATTCGAGGGTATCACCGCTCATTATCTGTTTGTTGAGCAGATTCTTGCTATCCAGTTCCCAGATTTGGAGGAGCGTATTCAGGTGGTTTCATCTCTACTGAACTAAACGGCTTCTACATCTAACTTTTGATATAGGCGTGACAGAGATTTTATGTTTCCTGTCACGCCTATATTTACGCCCATTTTTATCTGTTTTGGTGATATATGAAAATTGAAAGTATTACAGAGGTAGAGCCGGTACCGTCACGGTGCTTTATTGTTGGCTCTAAGAAACGCCTCTACCGTGCTGGTGGTGAAGACGGCGTATCTATTGTTACGCACAATAGTGTTCTTCAGCGTAACTTTGTATTCCAGTGCATTATGCGCCCTAATGCTTGGCGCTTCCTGGGCATTGACCTTAAAAAGGTGGAGCTCTCTGTCTACCGCCCATATGTGCCTGTCGTGTTGGGTATTGCCACTACGCTTGATGATGCTTTGACGATTCTCAGGTTCTGTCAGCAGACCATGATGCAACGATACGAGCTGATGGAGAAGCATGGTGTGCAGGATTATGTTGATTTGCCGCCGCTACCTGATGGTGACCGTCAGCGTCTGCTTACGATGGTGGATGAGGCGGCTGAGCTTCTTTCACCGACTGGTGTGAAGACTGATGAGGGTAAAGCGGATGACTTGCTTAAAGGTGAGGCTCTTACTCTTATTGGTTCTATTGCGCGTCTTGGTCGTGCGGCTGGTGTGCATCTTATTCTGGCTATGCAACGTCCCGACGCTAAAATCATCTCGGGTGAGATTCGCTCGAACTTCATGTGTCGTATTGCGGCAGGTGTTTTGACTTCTGCGGCTAGTGCTATGACCCTAGAATCTGGGGCGGGCACTATGATTAACCCGAACGTTAAGGGTCGCGGAATGGTTTACTTGAATGGTAAACTGTATGACTTCCAGGGCTTCTTCGCAACCCCAGAGTTTATTGATACGTGGCTTCAAGAGAATCCGCAGGACGCTCAGAGCGTTACGACTGAAGAGGTTGCTGGTCAGACTATTGTGCGTACCGGCGAGCTGGATAACGATGGTAATGAGCAAACTCTTGTCTTTGGTGAGAAGGAAGACGAGGAGGCAGTACACCTTGCAGACTGGGGCGATGACATGGACATTATTAGTGAGCATGGCTCTCAGGGTGATGAGGAGATTTAATTTCCTGCTACCTTTTGTGTTACACTAAAAAACATCCTTCAGTTTCATGGGCTGATTGATATTTTTTCCTTTCAATAAAGACATTACACACAAGTAAGCCCCACAACTTATGGCAAGTTGTGGGGCTTAACGTATATTTTCTACTGCTGATAGTCAGTTTTAAGATGCTTAGCGGCACCATCTAATGCCGCCACGATAGTTTCCTCGTCGTAGCCTTGACGTGCAAGCTTCCCATAGATTCGCTGTAAAGCTTTCTCTACAGTCCAGGACGGATGGCTGTAACGTTCCAGTTCGAGAGCGAGGTGCTTCTCTGCTAAAGCTTTAGCGTTCTCAACATCTCCGCCGGTAACTTCGGCGGCGCTTAGCTCTTCGTCAATAATGTACTCTGGGATGCCTTTACGGATGAGCTTGTCCCGTAGAGCGCGGGCAGATACTTTACGGTTCTGCTGGTTGCTGTAGATAGCGTCGCGGACGTAGCGCCTGTCGTCAAGGAAACCTTCAACGGTAAGCTCTTCTACAATATCCACAATTTCATCAGCGGCATGCCCTTTCTGGGTAAGCTTTTCGATGATTTGGTTTGTGGTTGCTGGTGTCTTAACGAGTCGTTTCTTTAGAGACTCAATGTTGAAAGCGCGTGAACTCAAAGCGTTGCTCCTCATAATCTTGCGTGGTGAACATATTGCTGGGGACGGGTTAGGCGGGAACCGACACATGTAATTCATATCGGTTCCCGCCCAACTATTTCAGCTTATTTATTCAACGTCGAGAAAATTCAACTCAGGTGACTCGTTCTCTTCACTCGCTTCTTCGTCAAGCTCCGGCTCGTCGGACTCGATGATGCCGAGCTTCACAAAAATCTTGTGCTTGAGCTCCTCGGCAAGGTCTGGGTTTTCTTTCAGGAACTTGCGTGCGTTCTCGCGTCCCTGCCCAATATTCTCACCATCGTAAGTAAACCAAGCACCCGACTTCTTAACAATGTCGTTCTCTACCGCCAGGTCGAGGATGCCACCTTCGATAGAGATACCTTCACCGTAGAGGATGTCGAACTCAGCCTGCTTGAACGGGGGAGCAACCTTGTTCTTCACAATCTTTGCGCGGGTGCGGTTACCGATAGGGTTAGTACCATCCTTGAGTGTTTCGATACGACGAATATCGATACGGACGGAAGCGTAGAACTTCAAAGCCTTACCGCCCGTGGTGGTTTCAGGGTTACCGAAGAAAACACCAATCTTCTCGCGGAGCTGGTTGATGAAGATGGCGGTCGTGCCGGTTGCTGAGAGGCGACCAGTAATCTTACGTAGAGCCTGACTCATAAGGCGCGCCTGCAAGCCGACGTGAGAGTCGCCCATGTCGCCTTCAATTTCGGCGCGGGGCACCAGCGCGGCAACGGAGTCGATAACGATGATGTCCACGGCACCGGAACCGACCAGCATGTCCATGATTTCAAGCGCCTGCTCACCAGTATCTGGCTGGGAAACGAGCAGAGTATCAATGTCCACGCCAATCTTAGCCGCATAAACCGGGTCGAGTGCGTGCTCCGCGTCAATGAAAGCGGCTGTGCCGCCTTCTTTCTGAACATTTGCTACTGCGTGTAGCGCAACAGTGGTTTTACCCGAGGACTCAGGACCATATACCTCGATAACTCGACCGCGAGGCAAACCTCCGATACCTAGAGCGGAGTCTAGGGCGATGGAGCTGGTGGAGATAGCGTCGGTTTCTACGGTTTCCTTATCACCCAGGCGCATAACAGCGCCCTTGCCGTAGTTCTTATCAATCTGCGCCATGACCGCTTCGAGGGCGGCAGTCTTACCGTCCGGAGCTACGGGGCGTGCGGGTGTTGCTGTCTTCTTAGCCCTTGCCATATAGGTGGGGCTCCTTTCCGTGGGAAAGATGCTTCCTGAGCGGCATGTGTTCACCTGCCCAGGTGAAATGGTTCTCTAATATTGTAGCACTTCTTGTGGGTTCATATCTTACTGGTGAGCTATGATTTTTGTATGAGTGATAACAAAGTTTCTTCTAGTTTTTTTCAGGCTAACGGCTTGACGTTGGGTTCGGTTCTTACTCCTTGGCGACACAAGGCGCTGTGGGGGTCTTCTTGGTCTATTGTGGCTCTGTGGCTACTTGGTACTGTAATGACTGTTTCTGGGGCTGTTGTGGGGCTATTAGGGGGTTCTGAGCAGGATTATGTGACTCTTATCGGGTATGGTGTCCTGTTTGGTGCTATTTCTGCTGGGCGTGTTGCCGCGCTGGTGTTGGGGATTGACACGCTATCGGTGCGTGATGATTCAAAGTTTACGTGGCTGACGGGGCGTAAGAAGTATCTGGTGTGGGGTGCTGGTGTGGGTGTTTTGTTTGCGGGTTTGATGGTTGCTGTGTCGTATCTTGTTCCGGCGCTTTTTCCTGGGGTTGATTTTTCGGGTACGCAGACGGTGCAGTTTGTGGGGTATTCGCCGGTTGTTTTGGGTTTGATGTTGGTTGTTTTTGCGCCCTTGTTTGAGGAGGTTTTGTGGCGTGGAATGGTGTTGAAGAGTTGTGTTATGGCTGGTGCGGCTCCGTGGGTTGCTGTGCTGGTGCAGGGTGTTTCTTTTGCGGCTCTTCATTTTTGGGGTATCCCTCTTACGCCGGGTATCATTACTAGTGGTATTTTCCTGGCGGTGTTTGGTGTTTGTCTTGGTGTTTTACGTGTGAGGTCTTGTTCTTTGTTGCCTGGTGTGTTGGCGCACGCTATTTACAATGCCTCTGTTTTGTTGGTGCTTCTGCTGGTATGATGGTGCTTTTAAAGGTGCTGTTTACGTCTACTGTTGTTTGGAGTTTTTGTGCTGTCTAAAGTTCAGTCTTCTATGTTGAAGCATGTTGCTGACCGTCCGCCGTTGAGTGAGCATTTAGGTTCTGCTCTTTCGGGATATCCGGTTTTGTCTATTGCTGACCGTAATGCGCCTTTGCCGGAGTTACTGAGCCGTACTTCTATGTCTTATCGCGATATTTTGCGTGCTAATTTGTTGAAGCGTAAGGCGGCTGTTGCGGCTTCTTTGGCGCGTCCGTCTCTCGCTAGTACGGTTGGGGATGCTAAGGGTTTCTTGACGGGTGAGGCGCTTATCCTTGAGGATGCTGATTTATTGGAGCGTTTGGGTAGGTCTAAGATTTCGCCGTCGTTGGTGATGTCTTTGCATGGCTGTTTGGCTTCTTTTGCGGTGAAGCGTTATGCGTGGGCTTTTGAGTTGGAGTCTGCGTCGGTTGAGATGAAGCGCGGGTCTGCGTTCCATGAGGTTTTTGAGCGTCTAATGGAGTTGCCAGCTGATGTGCGCACGTTGGATGTTGCTAAGAGTTTCACGGGTGAGGTTCTTGCTAAGCCGGATTATGAGCTGATTAGCGGCTTACCTGACCAGGTGGAGTGGTTGCATGAGACGGTGAGTAATGCTTTTACGTTCCGTCGTGCTGATGGTTCTGTAGAGTCTCCTGGTGAGACGGAGCTTTATGTTATGCCGGATGGTAAGCCTGCGTTGGAGGTGCCTGTTTCGGGTGCTATTGGCGGGGCGACACGTGAGACGTTCGGCATCATTGACCGTATTACGGTAAATAGTGATGGTTCGCCGGTTATTCAGGACTATAAGACGGCTTCTAAGATGAAGCGGTACAGCCCGAGTATTGTGAAGCGTTCGGGTGCTCACGCGGGGGAGCGGATTCCGCGTCTACCGGAGAAGGTTGTTAATCCTGATGGTACGGAGTCGTGGCGTATCCCGGACGGGTTTAAGGAAGCGCACCAGCAGTACAGTTACCTGATTTTGGCTGAGCAGAACGGTATTGACGCGAAGGACGCGGAGCTTTTGTTCCCCGCTGTTACTGATTCTTGCAATGTTGCTCCGGTGCCTAAGCTGATTACGTCTGTAGATAACCCTGAGCCGGAGGTTGTTGCTTTCGATAAGTGGGTTCGTGATTCTTATAAAGCGGCTGATGAAGCTGTAGATAAGCTATCTACTACAGGTGTTTTCCCGTACTCCCCGTCGTTTTTGTGCTCTTGGTGCCCGTTAGCTAAGCTTTGCCCGCAGTTCCAGGCACACTCCGGTAAGGGTGCGGTTGTTGCGGCAGGTCAGCCTGATTTCATTCCTCATCTTACGCCGCTCCACTCTAGCTAAACCCCTAGTGGGCGCTATATGTGTACTGTAACGCTATATTGTTAAGAAGCGTTTATCCTTTTTTTCTTGTATTTTTGGAGGTTTCCGTTTTGGTTATTCCTAAGAAAGTTTCCCGCACTGGCGCTGTTTTGGCGGCAACTGTGCTTGTGGGTGCCCCGTTCGCGCCGTTGATTGCTGAGGAGCTTGAGGCACCTCCGGCGGCTGTTGCGGTTACTGAGGGTTCAGAGGCACCGGCGGCTTCGACACAGGCGGGTGCCGAGGTTGATGGCACTGGTACTGTTTTCTCGTCTCAGCCCGATGCGCGTTTCCGCATTGAGCGCGCGCAGGCATCAGCAGGTACCGGGTTCACGGACATTGTTCTGGTGAACGTATCCGATGTTGCTAGTACTCACACGTGGGTTCCTTTGGCTTCTCTACGCGGCAACTTGCCCGAAGGTGCCACTTTCGGCTCTGTCGTCGGTAGCGGTGGCGAAGTTGTTAAGGGTTCAGACCTGGTGGCGGCTAACGTGACTTCCGCAGATAGTGTGGATGCTGATGCTGAGTACTGGTATGTCCCTAATCTTGCCGCTGGCGGCGAGGTTCGCATTTCGGTAGTTCAGGCTCCTGAAGCTACCCCCGCTCCTACACCTGAGCCTAAGACTGAGGAAACTCCAGCTCCTGACGCTACGCCTGAGCCTACCCCATCACCTGATACCGAGACTCCTAAGCCGTCTGATGAAGCTACCACGCCCGCCCCTGAGAAGTCTGAGGATGCTACTCCTGCTCCTGTAGAGGAGAAGAAGTCTGCTGAGTCTTCTACCGTAGTTGTGGATAATGCGGCGAACGTCTCTAAGAAGGCGGATGAGGTTTATAAGGCTCCTACTCAGGCGCAGATTCCACAAGATAACGCGGTTCGTCATGATAGCGCTGGACGTGTTGTTTCTACGGCTCCTGTAGCGGCTGTAACGTCAGATGCTCAGGAGGGTACTACGACTACCCGTTTCGAGGATGGTGGCGAGGTTACGACTAATGCCGCTGGTGAGGTTGTAGAGTCTACGCTCGGTTCCTCTGTTACTACTACAGGTGCGCCGGTGACTTCTACGGTGCGTTCTACCGCTTCCTCTAAGGCAACTCCTGGCTCCTCTGTTTCTGCGGTGAAGGGTCAGACTTTGAGGACTGGTGCCGCTGGTGTGGCATCTAATGTTCCGCTGGCTGTATCTCCGGCTGTTATTCCTATGGTTGCCGCTGGTGGTTCTTTGGCTCTGGCAGGCACTGTTGTGGCTGGTGTTGCTTTGAAGAACCGTAAGCGTGAGAAGCGTGAACGCGGTTAAAGTTTTGAGCTAAACATTGTTGGTGTCCGCATGCTGGCTGTATGCTTATCCTTTTGGGTGGGCTATAGTTTCAGTAGGCGGGCATCATTTTTGTCCCTATAGTTGAGAAGGAAAAGCATGTTTGAACGTCTAGCGCGTAAAGATAAACCTGTAGAAGCTACAGGTGTTGAGAATGAAGAAGCCGAGCAGAGTACACCTTGGTGGCGTAGCAAAAAAGTTGCCGCCTCTATTGTCTCTGGCTGTGTTGCGTCTGCGTTGTTCTTTACGGGGTGGGGCGTTCATCTTAACGATTCAACGTATCTGACTCGTTCTTACGGGACTGTCGGTGCGGCGGCAGACGGCATGTATAGCGGGTTAGATGACTTGCTAGGGTTACAGGCTCAGATTAAGGGCGATGACGGTCACGGTGGTGGTGTTACGTATGCGGGGCGTGACAGTATGGGTGTTACAGATGCGGGGTTGCTGTATGCGCCGAAACCGGCTTCTGAGTTTCGTAATGCTGATTGCCCGTTGTATCCAGCAGGTGTGAATGGCGCATCAGCTGACCCGCCAAAATCGGTGGGTGCTCGGTCGGCTGGCTGGTGGGCTCCGTCGTTGCGTTCTAAAACGCAGGTTGTTCAGGGTGCTACTGTTACGCCGTCAGGTTTCAGTAATAATGATGTGACGCTTCCAGCCGCGCCTAATGGTATTTGGTATGCGTCTGGTTCCCCGTTGAGTTCTAATGAGGGTGCTTCCATTCTGGCGGGTCACATTAACCTTAATGATGGTAATTTGTCTCCGTGGGGGTACCTGCACCGTTTAGATAGGTGTTCTCATATTTACATGAATGATGAGCAGGGTACTCGCCGTGAGTTTGTGGTTACAGGTCTTTATTTGGTGAAGCAGGATGAGCTTGCTTCTCATAGTGAGTTGTGGCGTAAAGACGGCGATAAGAAAGCTTACTTTATTACTTGCTCTGGTAATTCTGTTGGGACAGACGGCACCCGCGAGGCTTCCTCAACGTTCCTGTTCAATTACGAATATAACCTCATTGTGGAGGGTACGCCAGTGGATGGTTCTTACCCGAAGCCTGCCCCTAAACCTACAGCTGGTAAAACACCTGTTGTTACGGAGATACCTTCTGTATCTACCACACCTGCTTCACCGGAAGCTACTCCGTCGCCCGAGGTAAAGAGCGAAGAGCCTAAAGCACCCGAGACTTCAACAGCTGATACACCTGCTCCTGCTCCTGTACAGGCACCCGAGAACGCGGCACCCGCTGTTGCTACGGCTACACCTGAGCCACAGAATGTTCAGCCTGCCGCCCCAGCGCCTGCTAATAACGCGCCGGTGAAGAGTGAAGCTACCACAGGTACAGTTATCTCCACTAACCGTGCGAAGAACAATAATCTTTCCACGGCAAAGCCAGACAATACTGCTTCGCCTAAACCGTCCGTTACTCCTACGCCGTCCCCCTCCTCAACTTCTACCCGCCATATCACGAAGAACTAAGTTTCTAGTTCCTTTCAGTAGCCGCCTGACCGCTATGTGTTAAATGTACTTTTATTCACATACCTGGTTAGGTGGCTACTTTTATGTCGCACGAGCAGATTTCGCTCCTTGATGAGAATTACCGTTATGAGGTTGCTGAACAGCAGTTCCGTGATAACCGTGAGCCTCGTTGCCCTGTCATTATGATTTATGACTGCTCCCGCTCCATGCAGGGTGGTTTGATGGATGAGGTGAAGCGCGGACATGAGCTTCTACAGCAGGAGCTTCTAGAGGATTCTATCGCTTCCTTGCGTGCTGACATGTCGTATATTCTGTATGGTTCTGAGGTCGACCCGCCGTCTTTGTTTGCGACGGCTTTGGAGAGTGCGGGCATGCCCGAGGAGACGCGACCTAGTAACCTGAATTTCCGTGACATGTTGGGTACTAGCACTAATACGGCTATTCTTGCCGCGATTGATGTTGTGGAAGAGCGTCTAAAGCATTACGGGAATAAGGTTCCTCACTATGCGCCGATGATTTTCCTTATCACCGATGGTGAGAGCCTGGATGATAATTTGCCGCATGAGTCGGGTAAGACTATGCGCCAGGCGGCTATTGAGGCGTTGGATAAGCGTGTAGCGGTTGTTCCTGGTAGTAGGCGTGATTCGTTGCGTGATGGTTCGTCTAAGCCGGGTAAGTGGATTTTTATGCCGCTCTATATTTCTACCGGCAACGCTGATGATGACAAGAAGATGCGTGAGTCACTACAGGATTACCCGTCCGCGCCGTCACCTGTTCCTGTCCCGCTTGACCCCGGCAACATGATTCAGTTCTTTAAATGGGTTTCCGAGTCTATGCAGAAGCGTTCTGAGTCGCGTCCGGATGAGGCAGTCTCATTCCCCGACGCACCCAGCTGGGTTATGCCCGGTGTGTAAGGTAACATTTCTATATATTCACTCGGAGGTATTTATATATGAGTAGCACTTTTTTTGATTGGTGCTTAACGTCGGGACGTTCTATCCCGAAGCCGTCTGTCCATGACGAGGACACGAACCAGGATGCGCATGGTTCGTGGGTTGATGAAGCTGGGCGCGGCGTTATTGTTGCGTGTGATGGTGCCGGTTCGCTGAAGCACTCTCGTGCTGGTGCTCGTCTTGTAGCGGATACCATTGTTGATGAGGCTCGTCTTTTCTTAAAGGATTTCCCTACCTCTGGTGATGCGGAGGAGGATGCGCAGGAGCTTATGCGTATTCTTGCGCGTGTGCTCACTATGGCGCTTAATACGGTGCGTGCGGCGGAGAACTATAAGCAGATGGGTTGCACTGTTGCTGTGACTATTTTCTGTGAGCAGGCTTTTGCGTGTGCCACGCTGGGGGATGCGTTTGTAGTAGTTGGTGACTATCAAGGTTCATCTCCTATGTATCTTTCGTATGTGGAAGAGTGGGACGCGCCTTATATTACGACGTTTACCAGTACAGCTGACCCGCGTATCTTAATGTCATGTGGTGCGGGTGCGACGTGGGCTTTGGTTGCTACGGATGGGTTTAAGAACTCTATCGTGCATCCGGCTACGGAAGAGGTGGAGGAGATGCTTGAGGAGTCTCCGTTCTTAGGTGAGCCGCCTCTGTATTTGGTTCTTCTTTCTCCGACTGTGGATAGTTTTGTTGCTCAGTTGGAGGCTCAGCATTATTTGGATGATGATACGACGTTTGTTACGGCTGGGTGTTTGAATAAGCCGTCTGATATTTATTTGAAGATGGTCGAGTCTGCTGTTGAGATGAAGCCGGTCTATGATGATAGCCGTTTCGTTGATTCTTTGCAGGTTCGTTAAAATTTTTTGTTAGTTTTTCTGGGGCGCGTGTTCTTTTCTTTCTTGGTAAAGGGTGCGCGCCCTGTTCTTTGCCCACATGGAGGGTGCTTTGGTTGATTATGTTGCCCGTTTAGCGGACGGGTCTTCGTTCCCTGTTGTATTAGGGGAGAAACCGTTAGGTCGCGGCGGTGAGGGCTCTGTTTTCCCTGTCGTGTCTGTAGGTTCACCTGTTGTGGGAGCGGCTGATGATTTGGTGGGTAAAATATACCACCCGGATAAGGGCAAACAGGCTGAGCGTGAGAGTAAGTGTAAAGCGATGCTTGCTAGTGTCCCTCAGACTGATTCTATTGTCTGGAATTTAGGCAACCTTTACACTCCGTCTGGTGAGTTTGCGGGCTTCCTTATGAAACGTTTACAGATGGATGTGTACCGCGAGTTTATGAAGGTTGCTCATACTACGCACCGGCGTATCCAGTTCCCGGACTGGTCTGTGCGCCATTCCTTGCTCATGGCGCGTAATCTTGCTGTGGCGATTGATGCGGTTCATCAGGCGGGGCACCGTGTGGGTGACATTAACGAGTCGAATGTTCTTGTTGCCCCGGACGCTACTGTGCGTATTGTGGATGCGGACAGTGTTCAGATTAGTACCGGAGATACGGTGTATCCGTGTATTGTGGGTAAGCCGGAGTTTACGGCACCTGAAATTAGTGTAGGTAGTTATAAGGAAGAGCGTAACCGCCGCACTGTTGCTACTGACACGTTCGCTTTTATGGTGATGTTGTTTAATGCTCTGATGGGTCGTGCGCACCCTACGGTTTGCAATTACAAGGGTGAGCATAAGGATATTACGGAGCTTATTCAGCTGGGGGTTTACCCGACCTTTGTGAAGAAGCTTCCGCGTGGGTTCTCTAAGGTTCCCGATATTGAGTATGAGGCTATTCCGAAAAGGGTTCATGCTCTGATAGGGCGCGGCTTGAGTGGCGACCCGTCTCAGCGTCCATCTTTTGATGAGATTATTGCTGTCTTTGATGATTTGTTCGCGCGCGAGGATGGGGCTTATAAATATCTGAAGCAATGTGATGTGTCGCCGCTTCACTGGTGGGATACACGCGACGGTAGCATGTGCCCTATGTGTCGTTTCGCTACGAAACATGAGAACGCAGACATTTGGTCGTCTAAGCAGAACACTACACTCAGCTCTATTGTTGAAAAAGGGCAGAAGAAGCAGGCTAAGCAACAGAAAAAGAAGAACACACCTCCGGCTTCCATCTCTCCTTACTCTTATGCGCCTTCTCAAGCGCCTACAGCGCCCCAAAACACGCCCGCCGCCCCATCTGTGCCTCTTCAACGTTCTGGCACGCAGGCACCGCCTTACACGGGCGCTACACCCCAACAGGTGCAAACACCTAACACTCAACAGACTCAAGGTCGCACACCCGGTTCTCCTGACACGCCAACTATGGTGAAGAAATACTTGGGTGTAGTGGACGGCTCGGGTGATATTGTTCGCCGCCCAGCGCTTGGCGATTTGTTGAAGGCGGGTTCTTACGGGATTGTTATTGACGCTTTAGGGGCAGAGTATAAGCGCGTTATCCCGTGGGTGAGTAAATATAATCCTGTCCCTATCTGGTGGGTTTCGTTTATTGCTTCCGCTCTTACAGCTTTGGTATGGTGGTTGGGTGCGCCCGAGATTATGCGTTGGCTTATCCCTACGATTTTCCCACACAGTATCCCTACGCAGATTATTCCGCTTGTTCATGTGATTTCGGTTCTGTTGTGGGTGATACCGGCGGCGGCTGTAGGTTTCCGTTTCCTGGGTGGTTTATTCCAGATGTGGAGGCGTGCGCGCGAGGTAAAACAGTATGATTATGGGGCGGTTGTGTACGAAAAATGGTGGGGTACTGTGTTGAATACGGTGCTTACCAGTGTGGTTACTGGGTTGCTTGTTCCGCTGTTTATCGTGCTCGGTGTGATTTTTTGGCTAATTTATGAGATAATAGTTAGTGTCATCTCTTCTTGGAACAATGACTCTAGCCGGACGTAACGTTCTGAGTACCCGGTTATTGTTTCCAAGCGGAGGGACATTCGTTTAATTTATTAGCTATTTTTTGAAAGGTCATACCATGACTACTGCTCTTCCTAAGCCTAAGCCGCCTGTTTTTACTCAGCCGCCTAAGCCTAAGCCCTCCGCGTCTTTCCCGAAGCCTGGCGCGTCTAACTTCCGTAAGCCTGCGACGAATAACAACTTTAAGAAGCCGTCGCGCGGTTTCAAGAAGAAGCCCCGCCGCCAGGTTAAGCCGAAGCGCCCCGTATCGAAGTTCACGCATTTTGGTCGCGTCTATGGTGCGTTGGAGCAGTACACTATGGGTGCTTTCCCCGAGCTGATGCGCCCTCGTAATGCTGTGCAGGGTTTCTCTATCCCCGCTACCGATGTGTATGAGATTCTGCATGATGGGCAGTACCTGAACAATGGCGGTAAGCCTACTGCTAAGTTCTGGCAGGCACGTATTCTTGCGGTTTCTGGTGATGTTCGTCTATGGAACATGAATAACCTGCTCAAGGTTCTTCGTGAGAACGCCGCCGGTCGCACTATTCGCCGCATCCCGGTAAATCAGGCTCTCCCGGCTGGTATTAGTAAGAAGACTTTCATGCCGCTTGATGAAGTCGCTGATTATTTCAACCTGCACCTGCATGATTTTAAGGAAATACTGGTCGCAGGCGGCTGGTGGTTCCGTTATGATTATTCTCATGAGCGTGGCACCGTATTGAACCGTAACGGCAAGCCGCTGGATTGGGTTGTGAACCGAGGCTTTGCTAAGAAGGAAGTTGTTACTGACCCGAAGACTGGTAAGGAAACTTACCGTTGGGTTATTAACGCTTGGCATGTCATGATGACTTTCTCCGGTCAGGTTGGTTCGCCTGTTCCGAAGCGTGTTATTCGTCCGTTGGATTATGTTCCTCCGGTTCCGCGTCCGACTGTTGAGAAGTTCGCTGTTGATGGTCGTCGCGTGATGCTTCAGGCGTACCGTAATAAGCAGTTCGTTGATATGATTTCGCTTGCGATTTATGCTCAGGAGCTTGGTAAGGAATACCTTGTCGCTCTTGAGAAGGCTTGCGGGCTCCCTGTTGGGTTCACTAAGCAGAAGAAGTGGACTTTAGCTCTTCCGCAGGTTGGCGGCATTAAGTAGCCTCCTCAGCTGATTTGTTAGGGGCTGGTGCGGGTTATACGCTATGTGTAACCTGCACCAGCCCCTCTTTTGTTTGTGGATTTCTTGTTTTGTAAAGGTGTTTTTTATGGATATTGTGAATGACGATGTGCGTGCTGAGTATGATGCCCTTGTTGCAACTGTGAATAAGGCGCGGCACGAGTACTATGTCGCTGACTCACCGACTCTTTCGGACGCAGAGTACGACCGGCTATATCACCGTCTTCTAGATTTAGAAGCCCTGCACCCTCAGCTTGTTACTGATGATTCACCGTCCCGGCAGGTAGGCGGGGTAGCTTCTAAAGCTTTCGCACCTGTTAAGCATCTTTCGCGCATGTACTCCCTTGAGGATGTGTTCTCCTTTGACGAGCTCACGCGCTGGTTCACTAAAACAACGCGGGCGCTTGAGCAGGAAGGTTATAGTATTCCTGGTTGGCTCACGGAAGTTAAAATTGATGGTTTGGCGGTAAACTTACTCTACCGTAATGGTGTTTTAGAGCGGGCGGCTACACGCGGAGACGGCACAACTGGTGAAGATGTTACTCACAATGTGATGACTATCAAAAATGTTCCGCACCGTTTAGAAGACACCGGGTACCCGGATGTGTTAGAGGTTCGCGGAGAAGTTTTCATCGCGTCTCACGATTTCCGTGTTTTGAACGAGTCAATGGTTGCGTCTGGTAAGGCACCGTTTGCTAATCCTCGTAATGCCGCCGCTGGTTCATTGCGTCAGAAAGATGCGTCTATCACAGCGTCCCGCCCGCTGAGCATGTTTGTCCACGGCGTAGGAGAAACCGGGGCTGTAGCGGCTAAAACCCAGTCTGAAATTTATGCCCTGCTGGAAGGTTGGGGGTTGCCTGTTAGTCCCTATACGGAAGTTCAATCTGACCTTGAGCAGGTGTTTGAGTTTATCCGCCAGTTCGGGGAACGTCGTCACGAGCTTATTCATGAGATAGACGGCATTGTCGTTAAGGTTGATTCTTTTGACGTGCAGGACGCTCTGGGTTACACGTCACGTGTTCCACGGTGGGCTGTAGCGTACAAATACCCACCGGAAGAGGTTCATACTAAGCTTCTGGATATTCGTGTCGATGTTGGGCGCACCGGGCGTGTCACGCCGTATGCGGTGATGGAGCCGGTATTTGTTTCCGGTTCAACTGTTGAACGTGCAACATTGCATAATCAGGATGTAGTGAAAGGTAAAGGTGTTCTGATTGGGGACACGGTTGTTCTACGTAAAGCTGGGGATGTTGTGCCTGAGATTGTAGCGCCTGTTGTGCAGTTGCGTGACGGTTCTGAGGAGCCGTTTGTTATGCCGTCTACTTGTCCGTCTTGTGGTGCAGATTTAGCGCCTGCTAAGACGGGGGATGTTGATTTGCGTTGTACTAACCCGATGTCTTGTCCGGCTCAGCTTATGGCGCGTCTACATTACGCTGGTAGCCGTGCCGCCCTAGATATTGAAGCGTTAGGCGTTGAGACGGCACGCGCGCTCGTAACAGCTACATCTGGTGAGCTTCCCGTGCTTGACTCTGAGGCTGGGTTGTTTGATGTGACGCTAGAGGATTTGAAACGTAGCAAGAAGTCAGACGGCGGCAACTACTTCTTCACGAAACCCACCGCTACCGACCCAGAAGGTAAACCTAGTAAAACGGCTCTTAATCTTATGCGTGAGATTGATAAAGCTAAAGCGCAACCGCTATGGCGTGTCCTTGTTGCTTTATCTATCCGGCATGTGGGTGCTACAGCCGCACGCGCGCTCGTAGCCGAGTTTAAAACTATGGACGCTATCCGGGCGGCAACCCGTGAAGAACTAGCCGCTGTAGAAGGTATCGGAACCACCATTGCTGACTCCATTATTAGCTGGTTCTCCGTAGGGTGGCATGTTGAAATTGTTGAACGCTGGGCAAAAGCCGGTGTACAGATGAAGGAAGCTGAATCCGCTGATACGCCTAAGACGCTCGCAGGGCTGACTATCGTGCCGACAGGTTCATTTGTGAACTTCACACGAGACAGCATTAAAGAAACCATTCTCAAGCATGGCGGCAAAGCGTCTAGCTCTGTTTCCAAGAGAACAACCTACCTACTAGCAGGTGCTAACGCAGGCTCCAAGCTCGAAAAAGCAGAAACATTGGGCGTTCCCGTCCTTACGGAAGAAGCGTTCTTAGCCATGCTCAACGGCTCCTAAAGAAACGCCCCACTCTTAAAGCGCCCGCTGGCGGCAGACCAGTCGGAATAGCTAGTCTGCCGCACATTTTTGTTTCCTGATATATTAGTCCCTGTATTTCAGAAGCGGGCTATATCTAGGAGCCTGCAGACTGAGATACACCGGCTGAGGTTCCCGCCTTGCCCGCTAGGTTGGGTGGCGGGGTGACCTCGATGGTTTTACTTCATGGCGTTATTGCTCCCTCTATGTTTTCATAGGGGCGAGTGGAGAAACCGGAAAAGTGTTTTTCACCCACCTGACTACCCGAAAAGCTTAGTGTTAGCTTGCTAGGCTGGTAAGCAGGCGAGGCTATGCAAGTGATGACCGTCAAAACGTACTAGAGACAAAAAGCGCACCGCCCGGTGTGCTGGATACGAAAAGACGCTTTGAGGAGCAAAAACTTGATTTTCAATAAGAAGACCGTAAAGAATACCGTAGCCGCCCTCATGCTGGGCGGCATTGCCGTAGCAGGTACCGCACCTGCTTCTCAAGCCGCTGATTTGGCGACATGGGAGAAGCTTGCCCAGTGTGAGTCTGGCGGTAACTGGTCTATCAATACTGGCAACGGTTTCTACGGTGGTCTGCAGTTCACTCAGCAGTCTTGGAACGGTGTGGGGATGACTGGTTCTCCGCATACTGCGTCTAAGGAAGCTCAGATTGAAGCGGCGGAGCGTTTGCTTGCTGTTCAGGGTTGGGGTGCCTGGCCCTCGTGTACCGCACAGTACGGTTTGTCGGGTGCGGCTACCCCCACTTACACCGACCCTTCGGTAACTAAGGCGGCTACACCCGCTACGGTTGTAGCACCGCAGAGCAATACTCAGGTGCCTGTTGCTTCTACGGCGACGGCTGTTCCGGCAACTCCTGTTGTTGTAGCGCCCGCTCCGGCTGTTCAGGAGCCTGCCGCACCTGTTGCCTCTCAGGAAGCTGTAGCACCTGCTGTGGAGGCTCCTGTTGCCTCAGAGCCTGCAGTAGCGGCTCCTGCACCTGTTGCTACTCCTGATGTTGTGAAGGCGCCGCGTGTGGCTTCTTCAACGTATGAGGTTGTGGCTGGTGATACGCTTTCGCTGATTGCGGCTCGTCTTGGTGTTCCGGGCGGGTATCAGGCTATTGCTGATGCGAACGTGGATGTTATTTATGATGTTAATCTCATTTTCCCCGGTCAGGTTTTGACTATTCCGGGTAAGTAGGTTAATATAGTTACGTAATCCTTTCCGTAAGGATTCCGGATATAAACATACTAGGTTTTTTAAAGGTAACCCCACCCAGGTTTTCTGGGTGGGGTTACCTTTATCCTTTTCTTCTTCTTAGGGGTTTGCCTATGGGGAGACAGTAAATTATAAGGGCACCCGCCACAGCTCTAATGTGGTGGGTGCCCTTAATTGTTTGTGTGTTCTGTTTTAGAGCCCGAGGCTTCGGATGATAGCGGCGCGCGCTTCTGCTTCCTCGGCGTTTGCCGGTTCGGGTAGCTCGTCAAGAACTACAGCCTCGGTGGGTAGCTCGTCGTAGTTAGCGGCGTACCCGTCGTATGTTTCGGTTGCGGGTACGTAGCGTGTTACGGCTGGCTTAGGTGTTGCTACAGGTGTAGGTTCCACAGGTGCGGGGCGTACTGCCTTGGTGGGGGCTGGTTCGCCGCGCATCTGGCGGATGGTGTTCATGATTTCCTTTTTGTAGTCCTGTGTTAGGAGGACACGGCAGTAGTAGTCGTCGCCTCTTGTGTAACGGCTACTATTGTTTAGGTAAATGTACTGCCCGGAGGGTAGCTTGATGCGTACCGGCGGTAGCTTCTTACCCTTCTTCCAGTCGTTGTAGTTGTTTACAGGAACGGCACCGTACTGTAGAGCGTCGGCGTAATCGTAGTGAGCCTGGGAGCCCTCGGGGAGTGTGATGATGCAGTCTGCATCCATGTATTTCTTGAGGAACTCGGGGTCGAGCAGGTTGAAGGTGCTCTTCTTCTCACGGATGAGGGTGGGGTAGACGGTTGCGACGTGTGCGCTGGAGGGTGCTCCGAGGTCTGTGTCCTTACGCTTCGCATTTTCTGTCTTAGGTACAGTTGTTGCTTCACGTGCTGGGAGCCCGTCGGCGGCGATGTGCGCGGCGGCGTTGCTCTTATTGTTAGTGTCAGGTGTTGTTGTTGCCTGGGCGTTGTTATTACCCCGTAGAGCGCGGGACGGCTTTACAGGTTTAGGGGTATTCAGCAGGGCGGGCTGGTTTGCGATAGCAGTCTTAACATATGCCTGCCAGTTATCAACAGGTTTGAGGTTGCCCAGGCGCGCAGATTCGGTGTAGCGGTTCACGACAGTGTCGATGATTCGCTCCCATTCGTCGCTGATGACGGGCAGGTGTACGCCGGTTAGACCCTTAACCTGCGCGGAAAGCAAGTTAATGTCTACAGCACGGTAAATGTTTCCGGTACGGGGGAGACGTGCCGGGATAGTGATAGGCGCACCAGATACAGCTGACTCGTTCAGGGTGGCACGCTGAATAGCACCACGTACACCTGTTGAGATGGTGGCGTTCACCGTCTGCGTCTTAGCCTTAATGGTTTTCACAGCGCTACGGTACGGGCTGATAACGAACCCCGCGAAACCTTTACGGGCGTTCTTACCTACAAGAGACACCACATCCTCAGCACCTTCCAGCATGAACACTGTACGTACAGCCTGCACCGCGTCACGGTATGTTGTGCGTGCCCGATGTACGGAAGCTGTGAAAACGGAGAACTGTCGTGCAAGATGCGACCAAGCAACCCACACTTTACTGCCTCTAGTACCAGCACGCAGGGTAGCGGCACGTGCAAGAACCATAGCTAACACGTCCACCGCTACAGCCGATGAACGTATCAGCTTGTTATTCCACATGGTAGAGGGCACCGCAATAATATTGCCACCAGTCACATATTCGTAAAATTCGTTAGAAACACGAACCTTAGTAGAACCAGTCGTGTTACCTTCCAAACTGAACTGCACACCCATCGTCGGGTCGGAAACATCAGCGGCAACACTGAAAGCATGAGTAAGGTCACCGCGCGCACCGTCAGTACGGTCAAAAACAGCGGTACTTAAACCTAAGCAGATGCGGAACATATCCAACAGGCGGCGTGAACCCTCCGCAGACAAAGCAGGCATCCCAAGAAGACGCGCCAAAGCACGCGGCTGAGCCGGGATAGCGAACTCAACACTATCCGTCTCCACCACACGAGAAGCGATAAAAGCAAGAATACGGCGGCACATCACACCAGTAGGCATCTCAAAAATCTGCCCTCCAGAAACCGAAACAACAGGCGCAGGAACATGCTGAACAACACGCGCCACAGAAGAACGCTCCCAAATGCCCTGCTCATTAAAACCAGAACCAGCCGAAACAGAACGCACAGAAACAGGGAGCCCACCATGAACATACGCCAACGGCACAAGCCACGCCTCCCTGTCAGGAGAACCAAAAAGCTCATCCTCAACAGGGGAGAGAGAACGATTAAGAGTGCCGTCACTATCAACAACACTGTACGGGCTGTAAACCCCACCAGCATTACGGCGATTATCGGAGTGCACCTGCACAGCGGTCTTACGTGCCTGCATATACAAAGACTCACCCTCGAAGCCAGAAACGGCAACAGGCGCAAAAACAGACGCTGACACAGGCTCCACAGGAACCATCACAGCGTCGTCTACTGTATGCTTCATCGTTTCCATGTATTCCTTTCCGGGGCATACTAGGCGGTCAATTAACAGTGACCCATCCTATCACATTTTATCTTTCTTCCTCCAACTTGGTCACCCCACCCAAAACATAACCGTGGGGCGAATAACTCTGCCACCATACCTCCTGCTCCCTACCACATGCAACATCGAAACCAACAGAACATCTCAGCCACAGCTTCAACCTTTTTCTTCTTCCTTTTCTTCTTTTAAAACGATAGCCGACCAACTTGGAGCGCCGTGTCGAGGGACAAACCCCACGACGCTACCGCGCCCGTCCATCTGCCAAACCCAACCGCCTGTAAACGCTTGAACGCTCCCGGAAACGGCACCCGCTCTTTAATCTAATCCACTATCTATAGTGCAACCCCCACAAAACAGCCCGAAAACCCCGACATTCCAAGGCAAAACAGGGCACCCCGCAGGAGAGTTATTTACCGAAAAGTCACCCAAATCGGAGTTATCGACGGAAAAGTCACTCCCAAAAAGTCACAGTTATCGACCGAAAAGTCACCGATACCGACCCGAAAGTCACAGTGCTGATATGAGTCAGGAGCAAGCCCACAAAGAACACGTCAGCTTGCCACCTTGTGTAATGAACACGAAGAACGTAAGATAAAAACTGTTAGTACTAAACACCACGAGGAGAAACACTTTCTTATGACTATTTCTGAGCTCGCTGAACGCGCACCCATCATCGTCCTCTCCAAGAAGGCATGCGTGCAGTGCAACATGAGCAAGAAGCTTCTAACCGGCAAACTAGGCGAATCCGCCAAGGGTACCTGGGTTACCGCAATGATTGACGAAGACCCCGACCTGTACGCTGAGGTAGCCGAGAAGTATCCAGACGCGAAAGCCGCACCCGTCATCCTGCTCCCCGGTCAGACCCTAGAGGAGTACGAAGCTCTAGTCCCCGGCGCGGCAAAATACAATGAAGCAACCGACACTGTTTACTTCACAGGCTTCGTACACGCATTACTGAGCCACGCGGCTGAAAAGGCAACGCCTAACAAGTAAAACAAGACGGACAAAATAGAGGGAGCCCCGAGTACTATCAAAAAATACTCGGGGCTCCCTCGCCACCAGCCCACATAAAAGGAACACCATGCGGTACAGCCCCGAACTCATCCAAAAAATACGAGAAGCACACGACATCCTCGACCTGTTTGAAGCCAAAACGCACACGCCCGTACAAAAAGCAGGCATCAGCTACAAAGCGCTCTGCCCGTTCCACACCGAAAAAACACCATCCTGCCACATCACACCATCGGCAGGGTGGTATCACTGCTTCGGGTGCGGCGAAAAAGGTGACGTGTTCAGCCTCATCATGCACACCGACAGCCTCACCTTCACCGAAGCAGTAGAATACCTGGCAGAAACAGCTGAACCACCCATCGACCTGCCAAAGGATGAGAAACACACAGGTGGCAGTATCACAAACCGCCGACTCAAAGAAATCACCAAAGCAACCTGGGACTTCTACCAGGCGAACTACCGCAACCTCCCCGACACGCACCCTGCTAAACAGCAAATCATTCAACGCAACCTCAACCCTAATCAACCGCACTACGGTTACGCCCCAGCCGGGAACGCCCTCACCAACTACCTCACCAAAACATACACCAGCGAAGAACTAACCCTCGCAGGCGTATGCTCACAAAACGACAAAGGCGCACTCTACGATTTTTGGCGCAACCGACTCATGTTCGCCATACCCGACATGCAAGGCGCACCAGTATCCTTCACCGGACGCGCTCTCGACCCCGAAGACACACGCAAATACGTGAACGGCAGGGCAACCCCAATCTTTGAAAAAGAAAAAGTTCTCTACAACCCCAACATCTCAGAAGCCACCAAAACAACCCGAGAACAACAAACCTGCTACCTCGTAGAGGGACAATTCGACGTCATCTCCCTATACGACCACGGATACAGGAATGTTTACGCAACAAGCGGCACCGCAATCACCCCTAAACATATCCAAACACTACAACGCCTCACCGGAGAAACAGGCGCAATCATATACATCCTCGACAGCGATAACGCCGGACAAAAAGCCGCCGCTACCGCCTGGTACACCGCACCCGAAATCCAAGCACAATCCTGGGCAGTACCACTCCCCGAAGGTAACGACCCCTGCGACTACCTCAAAAACCACGGCACAAACCAATTCACCCAACACCTCAACACCCACATCACCCCACTCACCGTAACTGCCCTCAACACCTACGCCACAAAATACAACCCCACCGCACTCCAAACACAAAACGCCTTCCTCGCCGAAGCCGCAAAAATGTACAAAACAGCCACAACCCCCGCCGTACAAAAACTCATCATCGACTACACCGCACAACTCACACAACTCACCACCCCACAAGTACACCGCACCCTCACCAACACCCAAACCAAGAGCCGCCCCACCCCACGACAAGAACAACACACCGGAGAAAACCGCACAACAATCACCCACCAATGGGCAACCGTAGAAGACGAATACACCTACAACGCCACTCAACAACTCCTCGCTAACGGAGACAAAAAATATCTAGCGGCAAAAAAGCTCCTACACCTCGCGCTCTACTACGGACAATCCCACCTACTCGTACAACCACACGTCTGGGAACAACTACCACCCGTCATCCACCACCTCTACAACGAAGCCTCAACGCTACACCAGCAAAATAAAACCTGGCACCCAGACAACTTCACAAACCCGCCCCTAGCCGACCTGCTCATCACCCCAACACAAGCCGACAACACGGCGCTAACCCCTGAGCAAGCCGCACGCGAGTTTAATACAACTCTACGCATACTAACCCGCCTTAACCGGCGAAAAACCCGCACATAACCCACAAGTGGGCGGCGGCACCAGTAAGTTCTGGTGCCGCCGCCCACTTTTTATGCGTCCCGCTATAAACACAACAGATAAACCCGTACACATAAGGTGAAACCGTGAATCGAGACGCTTTAAATCACCAACGCGAAGAAGGTGAGGAAACTACAACCGGCAGTGGTAACTCCACCAGCAGTAGCAGTAGTTCCAGTAACGAATTATTTAACGCAATAGCCGCTTTAATCTTTAAAGCGGCTTTCTGGCTTGCCATCCTAGCACTCGTCATCCTGTGCATCCCCGGCATCATCGCCATCGTCATTATCGCAAGCTGGTCGTACTTCTACCTCACACGCCAGAAAATGATGCGCCCCACCGAGGTACTCCTCTACATGGGCGGCACAGGTCTTATAGGTATCATTCTCTGGTTCGCCCTCGACGCGCCACAAAAATTCAGGACAGCTTTCCAGAACCTCACCCAAAAGCCAGGTAAATACCTCACAGCTGACGGCTTCCCCGAGCTCATCCTGAACTTTAGTACACCCTTCACTGTTGGAGGGATTATTTTAGGTGCCGCTATCGGGCTCCTCATTAGCGTAAATATTTATTACACGTACAATCGCTTTGACGAAATTAAGCACATCCCTGACCACTGGATGCACATCAGCGTCTTCAAATACCGCCTCACCCCTTTCCAGAGGCGCAAGCGCAACAAAACCGTCGAAGCCATCGAGTCCGGAGCGAACTTCATCCTACCTGGCGAAAAAGGTAAACAACCCGGCGTAGCGTTAGGCATCAACGAAGACACAGGCGAAGCCGTCTACTTCACAACACGAGAAATCAACCGAAGCATGGTAAGCCTCGGTGAACCCGGCTCAGGTAAAACCATCGGCGCAGAAAGCGAAATCCGAGCCAACACAAAACTCGGCATCTCCAGCATCGTTATTAACATGAAAGCCGACATTAACCTCGCCCGCAAACTCGCGAACTACGCCTACGAAGAAGACTTCAACTTCTACCACTTCACCCGAGGTAACCCCTACACCGGCAAATACGAAAATGCCTACAACCCTAACGGGCGCGCATACTTCGACCCGTTCGCCGGGCTGAGCGTCGCTGAAAAAATCGACATCGGCATCAAATTCCAGGCTTACGACCGCGCCAGCGAAAAATACAAGAACGACGTGTGGGCGACCCTCCAAACCGTGCTAGTTGCCCTCGATAAGGTAGAAAAAGCGCTGGATGCTCTCAAAGCAACCAACCCTAAAGAACACGACCTCATTGTTCAAGAAATCGAAGACGGCGGACTCGAATGGTACAACGGCGAGTTCCGCCGATGTTACGGCGCGCTCATGCACCCCGAAGTGCTACTCAACCACCTGCCCGCAGGAAACTCAGCCGCCGCCGACCTGCGCCGCCGAATCCACGACCCCGAAGTTAAAGGCTCCTGGGGAACCCTGCGCGGCAACTTCGGAATCATCCTAAACTCAGAGTTCGGCAAATGGGTAGGGCTCCCACAAAACGGTGAACCCTACATCGACTTCCACGCCGTAGCAGACCCCGCATCTGACCCTTCCATTGTACTGTTCGACTTCAACGCAGACTCAGAAGCGGAAGTCAGCGCTGGCTTTGGCAAAATGCTCACCGGCGTACTCACCACAATGTCAGCACACAGGCGAAGCGAAGACGGCAAATCACAAAACCTCATCGAAATCTTCTTTGACGAGTTCCAAGCAATTCCACTCGAGTTCGTAGAAGGTCTTGTCGAAAAAGCACGTAGCTCAAACGTCGGCGTATGCCTTGGACAGCAGAACCTCGACCAGCTACGCAAATACAACGACGAAACAGCCGTCCGAAGCCTCCTCGTGAACGTCGGAACCATCGTTGCACGAAGCGGTATGAAGGGCGGCGGTAGCGCAGAATACCTCGCATCGCTGGCAGGAACTAAAGAAGTAGAAAAATACAAAGTCGACGCTAAACGCGACCGCGTATGGTGGAAAAACCTCATCCAATGGGACGACATCCGCCGCTACTACAAATCCTCCGAAACCGTCCGCGTACCCAACATCAACGCCGAAGACATCATCAACCTGCGCATCCCCCACCCTGAAGATGGAGACTACTACGCAGAGTCAATGGTCATCCGCAAAAGCGCGCACTACAACAAGAAAACTAAAAAAACCGAACAACGATACGGCGGCACCAAAGTTCACGTTGTCCTGCCCCGACAGGTACTCGAAAAACTCCCACCCGTACCAGAACACCCCGTACACCCCAAAACAACCTCTATACCCCCATCACGCCCCGCGCACCTACGAAAGAAACAAGAAACACCCGCAGACAACATCCTGCAACGCACCAAAAAACCCGAAAAAGCAGTCACCAAAACAACAACCCCAACAAAACCAGAACCGCAAGTACAAAGGAAAGCAACCCCACCCCAAAACCCCTACGCACAAAACCTAACACCCCAACGCGCTATACCGAAACCGACACCCAAAAAACAGTCGCCACAAGAAAAACCCGAAGGAGCGACCCCATCCCCAAAAACAACGAAAAAACCACCCCGGAAAAAACCACGCATCACACAAGCACCAGCACCAAAACCAGCTGAACGCCCACGCCCGCAACCCATCCAACTAACAGTTAGCGGAGCAATAGCCGAAAGCGTGGAAAACCGACGAACCACCCAAACCACTAAGGAAACACCCAATGGCGATTAACCTCAAGAAAAACGACAAACAACAAGTAAAACCAATCCCAGCAGTAGACCAACCCATCTCCATCAACTCCTCCAAAAAAGGGCTCTACGCCCGAAACCGCACAACCGGGGAACTCGTCCCACTCGGCAAACCCGTATTCCGAAACAGGAAAAACCACCTCCTCGCCGGAAAATGGTCACTCTACGGGCTCGCCATACTCGTCATCATCGCACTCGTTGGACACACCTTCCTCTACCTCACAACACCCAAACCACCCACAAAAGAAGAAATTCAAAGCTACGCACGAGAAGCGGTAGGAGTCACCGGGTACAACAAAGAGGCAGGCTCAGAAATCGCTACCGGGTATGTCAAAGCATACCTGTCGTTGAAAACCGACGAGACTGCTGAGAAACAGCTCGCCATGTACCTTACAGGCGACGCGCTATCCATTAGCGACCTGAACCTCGGCTCAGCAAACATTCGCTCCTATACTAGCAACGCGGCACAGCAGGTAGTCGGCACCCCGCAGGTCACCCGCATCACCATGCATAAGAACCCTGCCCTCGCAACCTACCGCGTCACCGCGCTAGTTAAACCATCCGCAACCGGAACCGGAACCAGCATCAAAGACGCTTCCAAGAACAACGCCAACCAAGCCAGCGAACTCAAGCAAATCACAATGGCAGTAACCGTGGCGTTCAACGAAAGCAACAGCACCTACTATATTGCAACCCCACACCCGGCTATCCTGCCTTCCCCAATCATGGGCAAGTCAAGCACCCTCATCCCATCTACCTCCGTAACCGGAACTAAAATCCAGAACACCGCAGACACCGACACCGTCATCAACGGCTTCTTCAAAGCATACGTGACCGCTACACCGGAAAAGCGCGGCGACCTCGCCCAGTACGTTCTGGACACAAAAACTCTCACCCTCGCTAACGCAGGTCTGGGAGGCAAATTCACCATCAACACAAACGACATCAGCTACGAACTGTACCGCCAGGAAGACGGGACGCTCATTGCAAAGGTAAACCTCACCCTTGTCGATGAACTAGGAGGCTCCACCGACAGCGACACTAGCGAAAGCACTAAGCAGAGCATCACATACCCGGTCACCTACCAGGTAACCCTGGCAAAGCAGAACAACGGCAAGTACCTCGTTACCGACCTGATGCCTGACACTTACAACGCAAACACTACTGAGCTGGTAAGCAACTAACACATATTCCACTTATTGTGACGCAAAACAACTCTGATATACACAGAATGTTGCTCGCAATATAAAACAGAAACCGGAGAAACACCTATATGATTACCCCCATCGCTCTCCTAGCGGCTATCAACCTGAAATCAACAATTTTCTGGGTCATTAACATTGCCGCCCTCGCCGCCCTAGTCGGCGTTATCTGGAAGGCAGTTAAGAACTCCTCCATCAAGGACGCAATTACCCCGCTGGTAATTATTATCATCGTCGCAATTGTGCTCCAGGTAGCAAACGAGGCGCTAACACCTAACTCATCTATCGGTCAGACCGGCAGTGATTTGGTGAAGACAACAGTTAATGACGCAAAGAACGGCGTTTCATAACGCATTAGCCGCGTATCGCAACACACGGAAACCCCCTACCAGCCCCAAACAAGGCACGTAGGGGGTTTCCCCACTCCCCAACCATTGCTATACGTAAAACAGACAAAGAACCAGCCCACTATTCATACACGGAAGAAGCACCGCTAAGCATGGCAAACATCCCATTCAACCCACTCAACAAACTCCCCGGCGACAAGAAAAATGCTCGCGCCGAAATCAACGGAACCCCACGCGCCCTCAACCTACCCCAAAAAGCAATCGTGAACAACATTGCCTTCTCAGAAACCGAAGCGTGGGCGTTCTACTCCATGAGTAGCACACAATTCGACTTTGAATCCATCGACACCAAAGCGCTACTCATCCACCAAGCCAGCGAAGCATACGCCGCTATCCTTAACCTCGGCGGAAACGGTAGCCCCGTACACATCATGCCCTTCACGCTACCCTCCTACGCAGACCCGAACGCTTTCCTTGCAACCTCCTACAACCACGCCCAAGCTCTCAGCAACCCCATGTATGACGAGATTATGAAGATACAGGCTGAGGTCATCAAAGACGCGCGTGTCCCCCAGCAAAACTCGTACATCGGTGTGATGCTAGGCGACAGGAAGACGTTCCAGCAAACCTCCCGAACCGAAGACATTGCTGAGGTAGAAGAAACACCCGATGAAGCGTTCGAGCTTTTCAAAGAAGGCATCGTGGAAGGACAAGAAGAAATCCTCCAAATGCTTCAGCTCATGCTCGGTGCGCAGACCGAACACGTCTCCGCCCTAGAAGAAGCAAACGCTAAAGCACGCGAAGCAACCATCCGACGTGCCCTCTCCTACAGTGCTCTCTCTTGTAAACCTGTCACCAGCGAAGAGCTGATGCTTATCACTAAGACAATGCTCCACCCAGCCGCCGTCGGCATACCACCCATCGAGATTGACACGCACAACCGCATCGGTTCCCAAGAGCTCGCCTACGAGTACGTCCACCTGATAGACAATAGCCACAACAAATGCCTCGCTATCACCCAAGAATACGAAGGTGGAAGCGAAAAAATGTATGTCGCAACATTCACTATCACACAGCTACCCGAGGTGCTCGAGTTTCCACAAATGACACCGTTCTCAGAAGTGGTGAACTACGCCCTGCCGCAGGCACGCATCTTCGCGAAACTCAGCATCGCGCCCGCCGCGCTCATGAAAGAAGCCTTCGGGCACAAGAAAATTGAGCACATCAACGAAGCACGCGAAACCGAAAAGAGCGACGAGACAATCCAGCAATACGGGCACAGCACCATCGATGACCTGCAACGCATCCACCAGCGAACCCTCGCCCTCGAAGCGGAAAACGACCGTATCGGCACACCCTGGGTAGTTGGAACAATCCACATCACCGTAGCCGCCGAAAAATACGAAGACCTGGAACGCGCCTACGAAACACTCAGGCAAGAATGCCGCAACCAAAACATCACACTCGGCTGGACACGATACAACCAGGTAGAACTATTCCTCTCCGGAATACCCGGCGCAGGCACACTAGTGCGCGGCAAACACAACGCACACGCACTCACACAAGCCTTCACAGGCTACCTGGGAATCAACTTCACAGCCGCCATCGGAGACGACATCAACCCCAACGCGCTCGCAAACAGCACAGCCCCACGCATCTAACACCCACAAACCCACACGAAAGGGGGAACCCCCAATATGGCAGGTAAAAACGGCGGCAAAGGCGGAGGAATCGGCTCACAGGTCGTAGTAGTAATCCTCGCACTCCTAGTCGTAGTACTACTCATCGGCTACCCGATGCTTAAAACCGGCAATATGAACCCAATAAGTTCCATGAATTACTGGTTTCAAACCATCGGCGTGCAAGCAAAAGACTGCGCGGTAGGAGCCGTACAAAACGACAGGGAGTGTAAATTCTCACCCAGCGCAGACGGCGTAAGCGGAGCAAACGGAAACGGTAAGCTCACGGGCACCTCACAACCCGACAAGCCAGCAACCAAAACCGAAGAAGCCAAAACCGCATACCTTAAAGCTCTGGAAAACCTGAAAGTCAGCAACGCTGAAGAAGCTGAATACAAACCCGGCGAATGGAACATCTGGGCAAACACCGGCGGGAACTGCACTACCCGAGGCGACGTACTTAAAGCACAAGGTAAAAACGTTACAACCAAAGACAATGACCCTGCCTCCTGCGCCATCGTCACCGGCATCTGGGCAAGCGCCTACGACGGCAAAACCATCATCGCAACCCCAGAAAACAGCCCCAACAGCATCCGCCAAAACGTATCTGTAGACCACATCATCTCACCCGAATACGCTAACGCACACGGCGCGAAAGACTGGGACACCGCAAAGAAAGAAGCCTTCGCAAACGATAAAACCCAGCTCCTCGCCGTAAGTACCGAATCGGCAAAAGCTAAAAACAACCAGAGCCCCGCAGGGTACATGCCGCAACCTAGCGAGCAGTGCCACTACAGCCAACTCTGGGTAGACACAGCAACAAAATACGACCTATCTATCACCCAAGCAGACAAAGCCGCCCTCCAAAAAGGGCTAGAAACCTGCACCCAATAAACCAAAAAGAGGGAGCCGCCCACAACACTGTAGGCGGCTTCCTTTGATATACCGTAAAGAACCCTAAATAAGACGTTAGAACCACACGCACGGAGAAGTGATGGCTAAACCAAAAACAACCCTGAGTGCAGAATCCACTCAGGAAAACCGCACAACGAGCCGCCTAAAGAAGCCAGCGGCTCTCATCGCCGCGCTCTTCGCGCTAATCCTACTCACCCTCTACATACTCACAGGAGGGGCAGGAACACAGAAAAACGTCACCATCAGCTCAGAAACAGGCGGTAAACCTGCCGTCACCATCACCGAGCGCGCCCACGCATCCGGATTCGGAATCGCAGGCGGAGCGCAATCACTCGGTTATGGAATGAACACCAAAAACGCTTGGGACGGAGACTCTCTCTTCGCCCCTATCGTGCTCCCCGCTAAAGATAACCGCGTCTTCACGCTCAAAGAAGCCGCAGGCGCGACACTAGGCTTCGTGAACTATGAAGGTGAGGGAGAAGGTAACGAAGGTGTAGTTACCACTGACCCAGACCGTATGGAGGGTGCGCCTAAAACCATCAGCAAAGACTCCGAAAAGCTGACCAAACAGCGCTCCTTTGAAACCATTGCAACCGGCGGTTTTATCACCATGATAGCCGACAGCATCAATGGTTTAACAGGTCTAGGGTACAACCTTACTGACGCAACTCTTAAAGCCGCCTACAATCCGCACACTGTTTGTTCCGACCCGAACGACCCAGACTGTGTTTTTAACGTCACTAAAATCATGGCTGGCGACGGCAAAGGCACCGATAAGGGCGTTATTGGCAACGTCTTCACTTACTTCTACCTGCCCTTTGTCGGTCTTATCTCCTCCATCGTGCTCCTGCGTGCGCTCATTCAGCACGGCTTGAAGCAACAGAACTGGAAGGAAGTCGGCTCGACCGCCATCTACGTTCTCGTCGCGGGCATCACAGGTCTGGGGCTCCTCATGAACGCCGGGCTAGTCGCAAGCATCCCAATTCAAGCCGCGCAGATGTTCGGCGGTGCCGCAATGAGCATCACAACAGCCGCCGGTAAAGAAGACACAGGCGCAAACGAAGACGGAACCACATCCTCCGCATCAGCTATCTGCAAATCCATTGCAAGCAACACCAGCACAACGGAAGATACCGTCCTATCCATTAACTCCATGAGTTGCACCATCTGGCGTGTCATCAGGCTCGACCCGTATGCCCGCGCCCAGTTCGGACGTCCCTTCGCCAAGCTGGACGTTAAAGACCCCAATATCGCAGAAATCATCAAAAAGGCTGAAGTCGACCCGAACACATTCTGCGTACCTCTCAAAGTAGAGGGAAAACCAGAAGACTGGAAGAACAAGACTCTGCACCTGAAAAGCGGCGCGAACAAAGTATGTAACCTCGCCGCCTACCAGCTGTACCTCAAAACCGACGCGCAAATCGGCAACGAAGAGAACAAGAAATCACACGGCGTAGACCCGCGCTGGTACAACCTTATCGCCGTAGTACACGCCGACGACAGCCTCTGGGACGCATGGTCATACAACTGGTCATCCGCTCTCATGCGTTTCATGGTGACCACAATCGCCATGCTCTCCTTCATCCCCATCGCGTTACTCATCCTCACCTTCGCAATCCTGGCACTCCTCCAAATGCTAGTTATTGCGTTCATGATGATGCTCCTCCCCATCATAATGCTCATCGCCTTGGATAAGGAAACAGGACGACGCTACGCCAAAGCATACTTCTCCGTCATGCTCGGCGCAATCGTCAGCTACGTCATCTACGCAACCCTACTCGCCGTAGGACTCATCCTCCTATCCTCAATCATTGACACAGTACCCGACCTGTCAATGGTCATGCTGTTCAACCTCATCCTCGCCGTAGCAATGTTCGTGATGCGTAAGCAAATCTTCGGCTTCGCACACCGAATCAACCCGCTCAGCAACAACTCTGTCGGCGGCAAGATTAACAACCTACTCAACCGTGACATGCCGCTCAGCTCCCTGCAAAGCGGCACAGTCGGAGCGCTCTCTGGCGCGAACATCGCCGCCGCATGGCGTAACCGTAACACCGTTGTAGACCCCGAAACCGGCAAACGCGCTGGCTTCCTCAGCACCGTCTCTAAGAACATGCGCGAAGCCGGTAAGATAGCCGCCGAGAACGACATCCTCACCCGCAACCCGAACGGCATCCGCGCAACCTCTATCCGCACCCGCCAGAAGATGGACATGGCTAGGGCACAAGAGCTTCAGCGCCTCGAAGCCGCTAAGCAAGCCGAGATGGAAAACGTCCGCTCCGACCTGGATAACGCCCAGAAAACCGTCGACTACGGTGAAGGTCAAATCAACACTCAGGCTAACGTTGCCCGTACAGCTGTTGATAACGCTAACCGCTCCGCTCACACGGCACGTAGCATCGTAGAAAGTGTAAACCGTGTTGTACTCGAGTTCGCTACCGCCGGTACACCGGAAGAGCGTGTCGGACGTATTGCCTTTGCTAACATGTTTAACGCCGAGCAGTCCATGAAAGCCGCCCTCCACCAGGAACGCCTCGCACAAGCGACAGGTGACCTGGAAGGTGTAGAGGCGGCACAGGTAGCTTACCGTGAGGCACGCGCCTACAAGCGCGAACAAGAGCTTATGGTTACACCTATTGAGCGCACCCACTTCGGTAACGAGCTTGACCGCATGTTCCAGGCAGACCCGCTCCTGGCAATGGACAAGGCAGGCGTTGATACACAGTTCCGTATCGCACGCGAGCAAGACCTGCAAGCTGTTGAAGCAGAAATGGCAACCTACCGTGCCGCCGAGAAGACAAACCAGTCCCTCGTCGGTCTTGCCGAGAAGGAACACCAGCTTAAAGCTGTCCAGTTTGCACACGACGCACGCCGTGCCGCCGCTAACACCCCCGAAATTAAGAAGCTCCCCGCTAACGAAGCTACCGCGTACCTCGACACTGTTGAACAGGAAGCTCTTAACGCATACCTTGAGAAGCACGAACCCGCCGTTAAGGATGAAACGGTTCTGCCTAAGCCTAACCTTGACCGCCTCGAGCTCCCCATCGCGGGTCTTGACCCAGCCGTGCGCCTGCATCAGGAAGAAATAAACGCGCGCCTTGATGAGGAAAAGCGCCGTCAGCAGGAAGAAGAAGAACGCCGCCGTCAGGATGAAGAGCAGAGCGAGCCACCATTCCAGACACCCCCATTTAACGACGAGCAATGGGAGGAAGAAACCCCATTCCAAACGCCACCTACACCCATTAAACCGCCCATTGACCAGCAACCAACACCCGAACCTAACCCCACCCACTATGACGAGGAGCAAACCCTAGACCCAACACCCAACCCGCGCCCCATCGACCAAACGCTAGACCCGAAACCGCTCCCTACCGACCCGACACAGGCGCCTAGCGTAGAACCTATACGTGAAACCGAACCCCAGCCCGTAGAACAACCTGTCAGCGAGCCCACACCTACGCCGGAGCCTGTAATTGAACAGCCTAAACCTGTCCAACCCCAACAGCCCGTAGTAGAACCCGCAAACCAGACGGACAAGCCACTCACGGTAGAGGAAACACCATTCGGTAAGCCACAAGAGCCGGTTCAGCCAGCACCTGCGGTAACGCCTACCACACGTGAGCAACCGAAACCGGAACCTAAAGCTGACCCGAAACCGGCAACACCCCCAACCCCTAAGAAGGAAACCCCTAAACCAAACCCCGCCCCAGCTGAAAAACCAAAAACACCGAAACTCAAGAAACCGGAGGCACCACAACAGAAAGTAAACCCAGTACCCCCAAGTACACCGCCCGTAAAGCCACAGGATGCCCCTAAAACGGCTCCAACAGCTGGACCTGCACCGAAACCCGTAACCCCCAGCGCAAAGCCCGCACAACCCCAGGAGCCGCAACCCAAGAAAAACACCCCAAACCCCAACAGCAACACAACCCAGAACAACCCGTTACCCAAGAAAGAAACCCCTACCGAAAAACCACGATTCTTCAAAACCCCAACACAACCAATAAACCCCAAACCCCAAACCCCACCCATTAACGAGAAGCCAAGGAGGGTAGACTAACCCGTGGATGAAAACTCAACACAGCAAACCCAGCCCGAGAAGACAACCGCAACCCAAAAAGCGGCTAAAGCGGTAGAGACTACCCAAAAAGCCGCTAAAACAGCAAAAAACGTGAGTGCCGCCGCATCCGCAACAGCATCAACACTCACAAACCCGCTCACCTGGATAATCCTCGCAATAGTTGCCGTATTCCTCATCCTCATCGTAACGGGCATCCCCACAGCCCAAGTATGGGGAAAGAACGACAACGCCGACGGTTGCTACGCCATCGGGCAGAACAGCGGTAAAAGCAAATCCGGACTCAAGCACAGCGAAAACCGTGAAGAGAACGTCCAAAACGTCGGAACATGGCTAAGCTCCACAAGCTTCGGCGGCAGGTGGGGCAACAAGCCGCTCACCACTAAGATGATAGCCGGAATGATGGGCAGTTTCGGTCAAGAATCAGGCTTCAACTCCCACCTCACCCAGGAAGGCTCCGGACTAAACGACAAAATGTCTAACGACGAAATCCTAGCCTTGGGTAACGTGTACGGAAAAGCCATCGGCTTCGCCCAATGGGACGGTGTACGCCGAACAGACCTCGCAAAATATGCGAAAGCGAATAACTCCCACTGGAGCGACCTCGGCACACAAATGGACTTCCTGAAAGAAGAAATGGAAAGCGCCAACGGCAACGTGCTACTCGACAACGGGTACACCGACGACTCAAAGAGCGTAGCAGAGCTCGTCACCATCTTCAGTAGTAAATTCGAGCGCCCAGGCGTTCCTAACCTGCCCCGACGAATCGCCTTCGGAGAAGACTTCGCTAAGAACTTCAAGCCTGGAATGAAGTCCAGCGGAAGTACCTCTCTATCCAAGAGCGGCGGCTCCTGCTTCTTGGGTGGTTCTAGCGCTGACATGTCCGGTATCGTAGAACTAGCGAAAAGCATCGCCTGGGACTCCAACAAACCCGACGAAGCCAAAAAAATCCCTGTGTCCCCCTCCGACCCGGACGGTGTAGAAAACGCTAAACCCGCGTACAAAGAAGCAAAGAAAAAAGCTGAAGAGGTCGGCGGTAAAGACACCCACACCGAGCGCCCCGGAGCAGAAGCGCTCTACGCTTCGTGCGACCGTTTCGTAGCAACCGTCGTAAAGAACACCGTCGACCCGAAAGTACCCTGGGGTGCAACAGGTCAGCAGGCGGAATACTACGCGAACTCCTCAGACTGGAAAGACGTAACTGGCAAGCGTAGTGACCTGCAACCCGGCGACATCCTCATCGCAGGAGGTCCTGGTGGCACCGCAGGTCACACCGCTGTTTTCATTGGTGACCACGACGGCAAACCCTCTGTAGCGCAGGGCTCCTGGCGTAACGAAGTCGGTGCTATCTATCCTGTTGAGCACCGCTGGTCAGAAGACCTAACCGACCTTATCGGACAGAAATACAAGGTCTACCGATATGTAGGAAGCAACGCTGGAACCCCCACGGACAAGACGAAGTAGTAGGCAAAATAAACGCCGAGCAGATAAGATGGAGCTATGGCTACAAATAATAACAACCATGACGACAAGCTCACTGATAACCCTTATGTTCGCCGTCTTCGTCGCCCAGAAAGTCCTCGGGCTATAAACCAGCCCGAGGGCACGGGGGAGACATCACCACAGGAGCCGGAAGAGAAAACGGGAAAGGTGAGCCGTAGGCAAGCTATCCTCGGTGTACTAGGCTTAGGAGCCGCTATTGGTATTCCAGCTCTGCTAGTGACCCGCCCCTGGGAAGCAACCGTACAGACACAGACAGATGCGCCGCTCACCTTCGACCTGACCGACGAAGATAAAGCCGCTATCACAGAGTTTATTAACTCTTTTATGAAGTCTGCCGCTAACTTCGGTGTTCAAACAGATTTAGTAACACCAGCAACTATTAGGAATATCCGGTATCTGGTGAAAACTAAAAATCAGGGGTATAACAAATACCTCCGAACCCGAACGGACGCTTATAAATCTGTGCGCTCAGGGATTTGGGAAGGGTCACCGCTTTTCTATAACGCCGACACTGTAGGGCGTTGGAACCGTGAATCATATCTTGAAGATGAGCGGATGCCAACCTTTGAGCTGAAAGATAACCCGCGCGTCTACCCAGACCCGAGCGGAACCTACTACGTAGACGCTAACGGGACGAACCACCGGCGTGTAACCATTCAAGTTGATTTTACGACAAAGGAAACAGTCCGAGTCCAAATGGCAGACGGGGTTGGCTCTAATGGTGCCTTCGCTGTGCTAGTGAAAGAAATCCCATCTACAGTCAAAATGGACTTAATCGAATCCAACAACAGGTGGTACCTATACAGTCAGAGCGGTGTAGACCAATACCTATTAGCGACGTGGGCGGAATTTAACTCCAGCCAATACGCGGACGCGCAAAATAGCGGCTTCACAAAAGAAACGGAGATAATCCCCACCGACACGCCACCTACAACGGCTACACCAACACCGACAGCAACATCATAAAAGAACATGTGCCGAACAGCCGCGCACGGTAATGACGAGTTACCGTGCGCGGCTCCGTCCGCCCACCCTGAAAAGAATAACTAGCACAATAATGCAACAACGCAAACCTACTATAACGCCATGAAAACACGGTAAATAAAGGAATTTAGAAGCAGTGTAAAAAAATTCATAAACCCACCCGCCCGAAAGACAAAAATAAACATAACCCCTAATGAAGAAGCTGTGAAAATATTCAGTAGGTTGCAAACAGTAAAAAGGCACTGCACAATAAAACCATGATTGAAACCACACTTAAACCAACACTGTATTTCCTGGTGACACCAGAAAACCCATACGCTAAGCCGCGCTACACCGTAGAAGAAAGCGTACTAGACACCCTCAACAAACTCGAGGAAGACACCGCAAACCCACTAGAAGAACTAGGGGAAGTCGCCCTCAACGAAGAAGCAGACACCCTCCGAATTACCCGCCCATTCAGGTTAGCCGGTGAAACGCAAGACACCCGCCGCCTAGAAGCAATACGGGAAATCATCGAAGACCTGCAAATCTGCGGCTACACAACACACGTAACAACACCCGACACACTCAGCACATTCCACCCTCTAACCAACCGCTAAGGAAACACATTCATGATTGAAAAGTACAACCCACAACTCATCCCACTCAAACCCCTCTACAACGACAAGACGTTCTACCAGTTCGACATTAAAAAGCGCTGGGAAATCCGAATCAGCGACGGAATCTGGATTACACCAGAAAAGCTCATCAAAACAACCATGACTAAAGACGAGCTAAAAGCCAACCCCAACGCTTTAGAAGAAGCAGAAGCATGGCTGGAAACCCTTGTCACCAACAAACAGGCACGCAAATCAACAAACGGAACCTCCTACGCACTCACCACCCGAGCCGTAGAAGCCTGGCACGCAAAAAACAACCTCGAACTAGAGCAGAAACTTATCAACAAGAATCTGCCTGCACGAATCTATGGCGGATACACCGAAACAGACGGCTTCCAGCTCGCCCCGCTCCGCGCTGTAGCGAACCTGACACTCAAAGAAAACAGTGGCATCAAAAAGCCGCTACAGGAAGCTCTCGCTGGAATCGGTATCGTCACAACAGGACGTGACGGACGAATCGTCGTCCGCGCCGCCTCACCCGAACCCGCCTTTAGCATCATGAAAGAAGTAGCTAAAGAATACGGCTCCACCGAACCCGTCCGCGTCGCATACCCAGTATTCAGGCGCGAACGAACAGACGTACCCGAAGGCTTCTACTCCGGACTCATCCGCACCTACGGCGTTTTTGTCCAAGGACTCCTGCCCGCCTCACAGCGCGAAACCGTGAAAGTGCTCCTCGGAAAAGACCCAAACGAACAAGCCGCCTTCTATGTAACCCTCGCCGCCGAAGGCTTCAGCAAGTTCGATGAATCAGGCGGCGTGCCCTACGGTGCATACCTCGCATCAGCGACACCTAACTGGATTAACGACCTGCCCACCCACACACTAGGCGCGCCTCTCGCAACATTCCAACGCAACCGCAAACGCGCAATTAAAGAACTACACCAAGAAACCGGCAACCTGCCAGGTCACCGTTACTCCGACGAAGAACTCGCAAACAAGATGGGGCTCCCCATCGAAGAATACCGACGCTTCAAAGATAGTAATGAAAACTGGGTGAAGATGCGAACAATCGAAGAGCTGACCTGGAAAGACAATAACCAGGAGCGAATCAGCCACCATCTCGACCCTGCACGCAACAACGCCCGCGATACGGAAGAAGCAACCGACCTCCTCCTCGCTATCCTAGACACCGGAATCACGCTCCGCAATACCGAAACAACTGAGCAATGTCTGGAATCTCTAGCCGAAGCAACCGGCACGACAACAACCGCACTACTTGCTTTGCGGGACATTCCTGAAACCTACAAGGCAGAGCTCTCCAGGAACTATCAGAAACGCCGCCAGCAAACACTTAAGAACAACCAACGCTAAAGACCCCATGAACAACAACGACACACCCGCTACAGCTCCTAAATACCGGCGCATGGGGCTACTAGCTCTCACCATCTGCATTGCCCTGTTTCTCATACCCAACATAACGCTCGCCGCACTGCTAGGCTTCGCACAGCAATACGAAACAATCCAACACAGCGGAATCCTAGAAGTATCCGCCGCAACAAACGGTAAAGCAGAAGCCCAGATGCCATTCCAAAACATCTACGAAGCACGGTATGCAATAATAGGTACAACCTATATTGCGTGCTGGAGCCTCCTAGCCGCCACCGCTTTCTTTTCAACCCGCCCAATAAGGAGCAAAAACCAATGACAACAACAACCGGAAACGTCACCGAAGTAATTAACAGCCGCCCACCACTCATCCGCACCATCTCCACACACCTACTCGCACTAGCCGTAGGCGGCGCACTCATCGGAGGCGGCTTCTACAGCGGCATTATCCCCAACCACAACAACACAACAACCGCCACAGCCAGCGCACAGCCCACCCTGCAAACAGTCACCCGAACCCTAAACGGCAAAGACGCTAACACCAACAAGCTTGAAGCGACCGCCGCACTCACCAAAGTTCTACAAGCCATCGCACAGAACGCAGACCCTAACGCGCTAGGCGCAGAAGTCGCGGACGGCAACTACAACAACGTACCCGCCGCTCTGAAAGATAATGTAGTAGGCGGAGACGAAACCACACAGCAAGCAACAATGGTAGCCGTAATCTACCTTGCCGCCGGGCTGGGCAACACAATGGGCGGAGCTGACAACATCAAACCCATTAGCGACCAGGCAGTCATCTCAACAGCCGACGCGCTCACCGAATACGGAATCGTCCACATCCCCCAGAACATCTACACCCGCACAAACTACCCTGTATCCGTCACAATGGTCTGGGACACAGCATCTAACAGCTGGAAGATTGACGGGCACGACCTCACCATCCAAGAGCTTATTCTGGCTCTAGCAAAGGAAAACGCGGCGGCGGCAACCTCAACACCCACCGCAACATCAACCCCATAAACAACCCATAACCATAAATGCCTCCCATGACATATAATTATGGGAGGCATTTACTATCCCACCCGCTAGAGAAGCAGGAGCGACACCTTTTGACTGTTTTCACCATCAACTCTGTGTACATTAAGAACTTCCGAACCCACAAAGAGCGCACCGACACATTCCCCGAAGGAGCCATTACCCACATTACCGGCGGTAACGGAGCCGGAAAATCCTCCATCGTAAACGCCATCCCCTGGGCGCTCTTCGGCACCCGCCCCGCCGGAGTCTCTAAAAACATCGACCTTCGCCGCGAAAACACCGATAAGCTAGAACCCACCGTAGTAGCACTCACCTACACTGTAGACGGTGAAAAATACGTAGCAACCCGCACCATGAACTACAAAGGTAACGTTCAGGTAACCCTCGAACATATCGATAAAAACGGGGCACCCCGCCACGTAGCAGGCACAGCCGTTAAAGACGGCAACAGGGAAATCATGCGCTCCCTCGGCATGAGCGAAGACATCTTCAAAGCAACCATCCTGTTCCGACAAAAAGAAACAGACCACTTCATCAACTCACGCCCAGACGACCGGCGCAAAATCATCGAAGAACTCACCGGCATCACCGCAAACTCCTACGCCTTAGAAGAGTGCGGTGTACAGCGTCGCGCCATTAAACGAGAAGTCGACAACAAAACCGTCGACCATGCAGGCATCGAAGCGCACAAGAAAACAGTAGAGGAGCTTGCTGAGCGCGAAGCAATCCTCTCGGAAAAACTTCTCACCATGCGCGAAACATACCGCGCTCTGCAAGCTCAAAAGAAAGAACAAGCCCGAGTAGTAGCCGAAGCCCGCCAGAACTACATGGCATACACAAACACCAGCACTAGGCTGGAAAACAGCGAAGAACGACTCGCAGAAACCAAAGCCGATGTGGAACGCACACGCGAAGCCGCTAAAGAACTCGAAAACCGAATCACGGACAACAAGGGCGAGGCATACGACTATACCCTTGTAGAAGCTGTGTACAACGAAAAATTCAGCGCGCTCCAAGAAGCTAACACCCGCAAAGCACAGCTCGAAGAAACCAAAAGCAACCTACACGCCCAAATCACCGAAGCTGAAACCCTCACAAACAGCTCCGTCTACAGGAACATCACCGAAGCTAAGAAAGCTCACAAAGCCCTCGAACAGGAACAGCGTGAGAACCGCGAAAAAGTCAGCGACCTTACCGCGCGCCTAAACCTCATCCGAAACAGCCTCCTACCCGAAACGGAAGCAGGATACAACCAAATCGCAAACCTTGACGGCACATGCCCAACCTGCCAGCAGGTAATCAAAAACAAGGAGCGCGTCCTCAAACCACTCCAAGAAACCATCAACAACCTCACCCAAGAGGTAAAAGACAAACAAGAAGAGCACACGCGCCTCTCAGAAAGCATCACAGCCACCGAGAACACGCTCACCATGCTAACCACGGTAATTGGCGCATATGACCTGCTTAAGACCGGGAAAGCGGCTCTGAAAGAAGTAGAAGCCGACCTCAAAAAGACGCAGAAAAAAGTTGCAGACGCGGAGGCAGAACACGCCACAGCTCTCAACATCTTTAACGATGTTAAAAAGATTGAAGACCTATCCCGAGAACTTGAACGCCTAAATAGCGCCAAAGAACGCGGGGTAGCGACTATCGCGCGCCTCAATGTGGAAATCGCGAACTTGAAACAGCAACTCAAAAGCATCCCGAAGGTAACAGAACGCATGCTAAACCAGGCAGAGGAAAAGCTTGCCGAACTAGATAAGCAGATAGACCTTAACACTGAAGCAGGACACAAGATGAACACTAACCACACAAGTGTTTCAACCCAACACGCAACCCTCAAAACACAGCTCCTGCAAGAACTGAAAGACGCAAAAGCATACGAATCCCTCCTCAAAGAACAGGAGAGCAACCTTCAAGCTCAAGCAACACTTGAAGAATTTAGGCGCGATGTAACAGCCGCAACAATCCCCCAACTCGCCCAGTTCGCATCAGAACTCATCACCGGCTTCACCAACGGAACAATCCTCACCATCACCATCACCGAAGACTTCAACGTACAAGCAAACTTCGGAACAGGTGAAACCCGAGAAGTCTCCCTCCTATCCGGTGGCGAACTCTCAGCCGTATCTCTCGCAATCGGCTTAGCAATGGCTAAAGTGTTCGGCGGCTCCACAAGCACCCTCATCCTAGACGAAGCGTTCACCGCATACGACCCGCGCAACATGGACGCAACCATCAAAACCATCCGAGGAGTGATGAACGCACAACAAATCATCATCATCGCCCACAACGATGCAGTGGACGCTGTAGCCGACCACAAGATTGAACTCTGATATATACAACACATAAGTAAATAACCTAGAAAACCGGCGCATCACACAACCGGCAAACGGGAAAGCAAACCAGTCCCGCAAACTACGCAAAACCGCTAGTTGGGGAACAACAAACAACAATCAGCCGCCCCGCACAATAAGCCCGGAACACGTAAGCGCACACACCAAGAAAAACTAGGTTACAAACGAAACCCGTAGGGGCGCACATGAACAACGAAGCATGTGCGCCCCTAACCTATCCCTAAAAGATGCTAGAATATGCCTACCATCAAAACCGACCAGATAGGCAACTAAAAATGGCTACAACAATTCTCACCATCCCCACCAACCCGCTCGTAACCACCGTAGAAACCCTCTACGAAACAGAGCTACGTAAAGCTCAAAACCGCATCTACAACCTCAAACCCGAAACAGGCACCGGCAAAACACCCCGCGAAATCCAAGAAAGCCGCATAGAAACTCTGCGCCACAACACCAAACTCCAAACCCAAGAAGTACTACGCCTCTACACACAGAACCCAACCCTTACCCTTGACGACACCACTCTCACCATCAAAATTGAGACAGAAACACCAGTAGGGGAACCCGACCTGTCCGACGTGCCCGTTGCCCTCGACATCCCCGGTCTGACCAACACCGATGCCGCGTCTCAACCAAAAACCTGGCGTGTAAACAGCCTGCAAGCCTGGAAGAACCTCACCGAAAACATGTGGCTCCACTGGAATCACGGGACACTCATCCTCACCACCGACGAACCTGAACGCGGCAAGAAGCTCATAACGCCCGCACCTGAAATTGAGACGTTCATCCACCAACGCATTGATGACGCGGTAAACACCGCCGTCAAATACGGCGTATCCTCCTACAAAGCAATCGACACACCAGGAGTCGCCTAATGCCCCGCAAAACCAACCCATACGGCTACACCATAGTCGAAAACGCCTACACACACCCAATAATCCGCTGGGACAACACCGCCCCACACATGGAACTACCGCCCAGCATCAAAGAAACAACCACCAGCGACGGCAGGCACCACAAAACAATCGCTCACGACGACCTTGTGAAAGAAGCCTGTAAAGAAGCCGCACGTGTAGCAGGCGTACCAGCCGACGATGTAATCAACGCAATCGCCGCATACCGAAACATTGCGGTAGCACTCATCGCAAACGGCGTAGACGTGAACCTGCTAGACATTGTAACCGTAAAACCCAACATCGACCCTAACAGGGAAGAACCCGAAAACAGTCGCGCCACTAAACGAGTCAGCACCCGCGTCACACCAAACATCTCCGGACTCATCCGCCTATCCGAAGAACGCCCCGACCTTCCCCTCACACCACAAAACTGGGTAGAACAACTCTTTGAACACGGAAGCCACATCCGCAAAACAACAGGGTGGAACTACAAAGAAGGCGACAGGCTAAAAGCCGCAGGAGAACACAAAGCGCCCAAAGCACGCCGCTACACACGCACCTACGAACAAGCCCTACACGACCTCAAAACCGGGGCACCCCCACCACCGAAAAACACAACCAAAACCCAGCAACCCTGATATACCATAGTCAGGTTGGTTCACCTTAGTGGTGGAGAACTCCTTACAGGAAAGCTCCTACACAATATGCGAGGGGCGACACGGAAAAATCTGTGTCGCCCCTCGCGTGCTATATTCCTAACAGTTATTAACCCCAATCGACACGGGATAAAAATATGGGCAAAAGCTACACAACCTGGGGGAGTGTCCCCATGCACAGGGCAAGCAAGAGCAACGAGAACCCTTTTATGCGGCTCGTTGCTTCAGTCATGCTCGCATTAGTTCTTCTACTCACCCTCACACCGCTAACTGGCGGCTCAGTCGCTTACGCTGATGATGGGGATAAGAAAACCGTAGAGAAACTACAGGAAGCACAGAAAAATCTGGGAGTCACCGAAACCGGCGACAAAGGATTCTCAGAAACCCTAAAAAAGACCCGAGGGACGAACAATAAAGCGACGTTCGCCTCGGTCATTAACCGTGTCCTCACGCCCGGATACATTTACAACCACGAAAAGTCAGCCGTCGACGGGTATTACAAGGACAATAAGAAATGGTCTTGTGACGCGAACGACCCTAACCGTGGGCTCCTGACATACCACAACTGCGACGTCCCCAATTTTGTTGCAGATATGGGGCAGAACCTCTTCAAAGCAATCGCACCCGGCGGTATTCAACGCGGCGGAGCGGAATCAGCGAAACTAGACATGCCGTGGCTCGGACTGCCCACCGGCATCAAAACCGTGCCCGCAACAGCCAGCGCCCGTGTCGATAAATACACAGCCTTAGAACTTTACGGCTACAACATCCGCTTAACCTACTACGCCGGAGAATTTGACCACATCCAGGTTCAAACCCAAGCGCGACTCATGGGCAACTTCGGCGCATCCCAAACGCTCGCGCTCGGTGTAAGCGTCGTATTCAACGGCATCGGAGACAGTATCGGAGCCGCCGGTAACGCTTTCAAATCTGAAATCGCTAAAGGTAACTACTTCGGCTCCATAGCCGCCGCCTTCAACGCCGGAGCCGAAGGTGGAGCCGCAAGTGCTATCAACACCATCCTCGACACCTCCGACGCTAACGTCATGGCAACACGCGGCTACACCCGTGTCGGTTTTGATAACACCCTATACTCAGCCCGCTCAGCAACCAACGCCGAGATGGAACAGGAAATCATCAACACCATCGTCGCGTCCGTTGCAGGTAAAACAGCGGAAGAAGTAAAACTCCCAGACGACCTCAAAAACCTCCAAAACACCCCCGCACAACCTGCGGCTGGCGGTACCACCTGTATCGTTACTAACCCAGACGGTACACGCAACACCATCTCAAAACTAGCAGACGAAAACGCCTGCTCCGAAGCGGCAAAAACCGCAAACATGGAAAACCCGCACTACGAATGGGACGCAACCGACAAACCAACCGAAACCCTCAAAGACTGGAAAGAACACAACAAGAGCTGGTTTGAAGCCGCCAACAAATACGGGCTAACCTGCAACATAGACGAAGACGAAGCAAAGCGAGACGAAACCCTCTCCGCTTTCTACGCCTGCGTCCCCAACGCATACACCAACGCCGTTAAAAAATACGTCAGCGAAAAGCAAGCAGACGCAGGCAAAAAACTGGCTGAAAAAGTCTCAGACCCCACCAAAATTCAAGACTTCCTCAAGAAAAACCCAGCCGCAAACTTTAACAACCCCATCAACCAGTACTACTGCTTGAACCCGGACGGCACCGACAAGCTGGATGAGAACGGTAAACCCGTCAAACTATTCACCGAGTCAGGTAGCTACAACAAATCATGCACCCCAACACGTGCCCCCATTAAGGGTGGCGTGTACGGAACTGGTGACGGCGACATGACAGACACGCGCCGTAACCTATACGACCCGTCCCTCACTAACCTGCTCTTCAACTCAGACGCGGCTATGACTGACTTCGCCAACGCGGGAATCATCTCAGCCGCCGCTATCACGCGCTTCGCAAACGCCGCACTGAACATGGGTATGTCCCCAATCTTGCAGACCTTCGGTGTAGATAACCTCATTGCTCAGCTGATTGAGTCCTTCACAAAGAGCGTGTTCTTCCCGCTCGCCGCAACCTTCGCGTTCATCGGTATCGCCTTCATTACCTACGAAATCATTCGAGGCAAAGCAGGTGCCTTCAAAACAATCGCGAAGCTGTTCTGCGGCATCCTACTCATCTCCGCTTTAGCTTTCGCAACACTCATGAAACCCCATGAGACAATCCGTGCTGTAGACCAAAGCACCAACATTGTAGATAAAGCCATCGCGGAAGCTCTCGTATCCGGCACTATCGGAGACGAAATCTGCACCGCTACCGGCGCATCTACCAGCATCAAATACAACACCAACAGGAACGACTCCGACCCCGCAACACGTATCCTCATGTGTGAAGTATGGCGCATGAACACGCTCACACCCTGGTCATACGCACAATGGGGCGTAGGGTACAACAAACTCTACGCCGTAGACGCACAGCGCCCCACAACCGCCCACACGTTCACCAACACCAACAGCTCCCAGGTAGGACGCGCACCCGTCCAAATGGGAGGCGGTAAAACCGTGAACAACTGGGCGCTCTACCAGCTAGACCTCATGAGTGTCGGAACCACCACGGAGGACGCACCCGGCAAATCTGTGGGAGTAACAAACCCCAACATGTACAAAATTGTCGACCTGCAAGCCGGACTCAACAACGGTGCCGGTACAGATTCACGCTACCTGCAAATGTGGGCAGGCAAACAGCCTACCGCACGCGCAACAACCGCCGTTCTAGCACCAATAGCCGCACTAACATCAGGCTTCACTGTCGGTTACTATGCAGTCTACAAGGCAGTTATCAAAGCAATCCTGCTCCTCATGCTAGTGGTACTGCCGTTCATCCTGCTCCTCGCCCTGTTCGGCAGGTACAGCAAGAAGAACACGATGAAGTACGTGACGACACTGCTGGGTCTTTATGCACAGTCTGCAATCCTCACCTTCATGCTCTGCCTGCTATCCCTGCTACTCATCAACCTTACGAGCGCGGTAGACCAGTACATCTACGTATTCCTCGCCCAGTTCCTCGCATCTATCATCATGCTTGTGGGAACCCGTAAGATTATGAAGAAAATCATGGGCGGCTCCGGTATCGCAGGAACCGTAAACATGACAGACAGCAAGAACATCCTCCGCAAGACAAAGGTCGGCAAACGAGCTGTCCGCTTCGTTGAAGGCGCACCCGCAGAGCTTAAACACGGCTTTGTGCGCGGCTACACAGAGAACGGTCTACGCGGCGGACTCTCCGAAGCAGTTAAAACCCTCAACCCACGCGAAGCCCTCAGCGCTACCGGACGCTCCGGAGCTGTTCAAACTATCCTCACCGCACGCAGTACAGGTCTTGAAACCGCACGCAAAGCAACCGAAGACATCACAGGCTTCGAGGACGCAAAACGCACAGCATCCACTCTTAACCAAATCAACGCCGCCGAACACGGCGCGAAAGCCCACAGCACCTCCATCGAAAGGATGCGAAGCGCCAAAGACATCCGCAACGCCCGAAAAATTGCGGAAGCCCACAAAGAAGCCCTCGACGCAGAAACAGCAGAGGCAGAGGCAACCGTACAGCAAGAATACGCCACCCAGCAAGAACACGCCGAGCGTGCCGGAACCGAATGGGAAGCACCCACAGAGGAACAGCACAAAGAAAACGTGGCGGAAGCTCTCAGTAAACGACTCCCAGGCGAAGGCACCACGCAACGCCGCCTACAAAAACTTGTCGAACACGAAAACGCACGCCAACCCGTACCCGACGAGGAACGATTCGACGTGCAAAACGACGACAGCTTCAAAGCAACCGAAAAAGCTGTGCATAAGGTCATGGGAGCCGAAAACACTAAACGCTACCGCCTGGCAGGGACAGCGCGCCGCCTCGAAAACAAACTGGGCGAACGCTTCATCAACCAGGAAGAAAACGACCGCATCAACAATGCCTTCAACAACACACTCAACAACGAAATCCCGGAGGAAGTCGAAAACGCGCTAGACAAGCCAAAACAAGAGCTACAGCTACTCTCCACAGAGGAACTGAAACTCATCCACACATGGCTCCAAGAAAACCCGCAAACCGACCCCGCCTACGCAATACTCAACAGGCAAGTCGAAAGCATCCTGCGCTATAGGAACTAGGAAGCAGGCATTTAGAGGAAACACATGAGTAAACAAGCCACGCTAACAGCCAAACCAGCTGAAGGAAACCCCCTTAACACCAAAAACCCAAAAGGTGTTAAGGGGGTGTGGTGCGCCCTAGTATCACTGTTTGCCGCACTCCTTATCGCCGTCTCTGCGGTAACCGGCACAGGGCTAGGAGCAACCAAAACACAAGACGCACACGCCCTAGACATTAGTAAATGGGTAATGTGTGACGCTTTCGGTAAAGATAGCTTCCCAGCCCGCGTCTACCAGTACGCCCAAAGTAACGATTTGCAGTTCCTTGCGTTCAGTAAATCAGCCGCCACTAGTGGACGTTCAACACCCGAAAGTGGCGCTAACATGCTCCTCAAAACGGTGGGTGTAGACCTTGAGAAGAACAACCAACAGCTCATCATTGGCGGTCAATCAGCTACCGAAGGTGCAGGTTTCAATAAAGGTGCTAAGCTTAACTTTTTTGACCGTTTCGGCTTAGGTGGCTACACCTGGACAGCGTACACAGGCGAATGGAATTACCTCGTAATTGACGCTTGCTCCAGCAATCCGGAGCCGAAAGACCCGAAAGCTAACCATTACTACGATACCCGCCTCGACCCCACGACAACATGGGACAGGGTTAGCTCCAGCCAAGACCCGCGCGTACAAATCTACGCAAACGGACAGGGCGCACGCTACTCCTCAGCATTAGGTACCTTTGTCGGAAACATCTTCCTCGGCGCAACCACCTGGGTAGTAGGAATCTTCCTTGCCCTACTCATCCTAAGCTTCAAGGACATCGGTCAGCTTATCGGTCTGAGTAACATCACCGTAGGAAGTAAGCTAGGCGAACCAGGTGGACTCCTCGAATACTTCACCTTCAACATTTTCCTACCCTTCGGTATTCTTGTGTTCCTCACAGCGGTAGCAATTAACATCTACCCGCTTATCAGACACAAGGGCACCTCCGTCCATAAGAAACGCCTCGCCGTATCAACCATCACGGCGCTCCTGGCTGTGCCTATCATCTGGCAGGCAACATTCCTCCTGCCGCTACCCAACCGTGTCGCCGGATTTATCCAGAGCGCCACCATTAAAACAACAGCCCAAGAGCTAAGCAACGACGGCGAATGGTGTACTACAGAAGTTGGCAACAAGAAAAACACCTACAGCACCGAAAAAGAAGGCAAAAACCCCATAGAAGCTACAGAGGACGAAATTGCCCAGCTCGTAAGCGAAAACTACGGCAATATTGTAGCCTCCCAGCTTTCCTGCAACTTCACAAAGCTGTTCGTGTTCGACCCGTGGGTCTTAGGTCAATTCGGAACCACCCCAAACCAGCTATGGGCAGAAGGTAAACCTATCCCAGAATGGGTTAAAAACGGCAAGACTATCGGAAACCACAACACCAAATGGGTAGGCGACGCGAGCGTACCTATGGGTGGCGACACCAACCTGAACAACTGGGCTTTATACCAGCTATCAACCCAAACCACCGGGCACCTACCCACCGGCTCCGAAACCAGTGGCAAAGCACGAGAAGCACAAGGTGTATCTACAGACTGGTGGCGTGTCGTAGACGCTTTCAGCAACTACGATGAAAAAGATGTAGACATCAAGGTGCCACCAGCAAGTTCCGTAACAGGCAATGTCTCTAACGGCGAATGGGCACGCCCAGCCGAAGCCGCCATGACAAGCCCCTTCGGTAACCGACCCGAAATTGGAGACGTTCACAAAGGTATCGACTTCGGAGCACAATGTGGCGCACCCATCTACGCGGCTGGTAATGGTAAGGTCGTCTTCGCACAGAAGGCAACAGACGGCGCAAACGGCGTTATCATCCAGCACGATGGTGTAGCCACCATGTACTGGCACATGCAAGATGGAAGCTTGAAAGTTTCTGTCGGCGATGAAGTTAAAGCTGGTCAGCAAATCGGCTCCAGCGGCGACACCGGCTTCGCCTTTGGGTGCCACCTGCACTTTGAGGTGCGCCCCGACACAGACTGGGGTAACCAGGATAATGTAACCGACCCTCAGCCGTGGCTTAAAGAGCGTAACATTGACCCCACAAAAGCTGGTGACGGTCTATCACCTCACGCCGCCGCTACAGCCGCCACCAACTCCAGCTCCGCTGTTGAAATTACACGCGGAACACAGGATATGGATGCTAAGCCGTTACAGGCTTGGAACACCTGGGTTGGTGCTTCCAGTGGTACACGCGCTGGTGTAGGTATCTCGGCGTTCATTGTCTCTATCATTGCGCTGACGGTGCCGACCCTGTTCGCGCTGTTCACTATCGTGCTGACGCTAATACTTCAGCTCTACATTCTGGCGTTACCTTTCATTCTGCTTATTCTACTGAGCGGTACAGATACGGGTATCTATATTGCGAAGAAGTACGGCATTAACGCAGGCTGGCTGTTCCTTGTAAGGCTAATCTTCGGTCTGCTAGAAATCATGGCTATGGTGTTTGTGCTGTTCTCTTATCAGATTATGTCTGACGTGGGCTGGTGGCAGGGTATCTTCGTTCTGGCTCTGCTCTCTGTTGCTTTGTGGGTTATGAAAGACCGCCTCATCGCGCTCGTGAAAACCTACGGCGGAGACTTCGCCGCGAAACCCTTGCAAGCAATCGCGAATGTCACCGACACTGCAAAACGCCTCACGGGTATCGGTACAGCAACAGTAATCGGTGGTGTAGCTTCCAAACAAGCGGGACACTCGTTCCTTGCGGGTGCTAAAAACGCTGGTGGTGACAAGACACGTGACGCTCTTAACCGGAGCAAGCTCGGACGCACAACCCTGCGCACCGTCAGCAAAGCATCAACTCTCGTACCCAAGAAACTACTCAAAGATACAGGTCACACGGATACTATCAACGAACCTACTTATGTGACATGTTCCTCCTGTGGGCGCGTCTACAAACACGGTGAAGTATTCATGTGGTTTGACCAGTACGACGAGCGAATGTACTGCCAGAACTGCAAGTCACAAGGTCTTGTGCCCCGTAGCGATATGCTTGTCCCCATTAAGCACCAGGCGGACAAGAAGAAAGCTAAGCCCCGCGCTAAGCCAGCCGAAGACACCTACATGAAGCTGGCTCTACAACAGCCTGAGACGCAACGAGCGAACGTTGTAGACGAAGCGAGCGCATACCGTGCATACGACACGCTCACCTCAGCGGCGGCTGACAGCATGGCGCGACACTTCCGAACAGCGTTTGACGACAACCTTAAAACTGTTGTCTCCTACGAAATCCCCGAAGTGTTCAAGCCGTACTTCAACGTTGAGGCGTTCAATATTGCCCGCGATAACGACGACATCGAAAAGATGCGCCGACACTGGGCACTCGCAATCCACAGCTACATGGAAAAGGAGCTCGGATATAGGATTAACCGAACCCCCGAAGAGACATTGGAAGACATTAGCCGAACCATCGACATCTACTCACCGTGGTGGAGGCTAGACCCCAACGCAAAACGAGGAAACCATCAGGAAGAATAGTGACCGGCATATAAGGTACACTAGATAACGCCCAACCATTCAACTACAACACAAAGGAAAGAACTTATGGCTCTTTACGATGCGCCTAGCATCACCATCCTCGGCAGGACTACTAAACCAGTCGAGTTTGACCAGCGCCCGGATAACGCAGTCTCCGCAACCGTCTCCGTAGCCGTGAACACCCGCGCATACTCCAAGCAGGCAAACGGGCGCATGCCTTACGGCGACACTCACTACTACAGGACGAAGCTTTTTGGCGAGGACGCTGAGCGTGCTGTACGTCAGCTCAACCAGAAAGGCATCAGCGTACTAGTGCATGGCGACGTTTACCACAATGAGTTTACGCCAAAGGGCGCACCCGAAAACTTCAAGGCAACCAGTCATGAGATTCGCAACGCAACCATCGCCGTTGCCCTAGACCACTACCAGGAAATTGCTGTAACCCGCCAGGAATCCAACAACCAGCAGTACAACAACGCCCAGCCCACACCCCAGCAGACGCAGGGAAACAACGGCTGGCAGAACCAGGCACAGCCGCAGTACAACCAGCAGGCACCCCAGTACGGTCAGCCTCAGCCGCAGTACAACACCGGCGACTGGAACGCCGCACCCGCAGGCGACGAAACGCCCCCGTTCTAAATCCTTAGAACACGTGTAAACCCATAACGCAGGAAACCCCTAACCTTATCTAACAGGTTAGGGGTTTCTGCTATGTCAAATATTATGGGAACATACACGCTACCAACAATACTTTTAATACTGTACCTACTCATAAAACCCGGCATATCCTACGGGTTAAAACGTTGGGACAAACATAAAGAGCAGAAAACTCTCCTCTCAAACAAATCCCTCGCAAAATCAGAATGGAAACCATACGAACCTAAACGCCCCGTATGGAAAGAACGCCTAAAATACGCAAACAGCGACACACAACACGTCGCCTTCAAAATACCCAAACCAATCCTATGGATTCTCCCTAAACCCGTAGACGAAGACGGCAACCCCACAGAGCGCCCAGAAACCTTCGAGCTACCCACAGTGCAACGCCGATGGGTAACGTTAGGTTTATATGCTCTAGGGGCTATCTGTGCCTTCTCAGCATCATTCACGCCACTCCCAGGCACAATGATGCTCATCGCTTTAGGTTTCCTCACCGTACACCTCATCGCTTCATTCCTATCCCCTAAATGGATTCTGGAACAAAAAGCCGCCGTCCGCCGAAAACTAACCAACGGCGGCTCCGACAAACTCAGAATCCCCAAAGAAAAAGCCGAATCAGCCTGGACAGTCCACGAATGGGATAAAGAAACAGGGCTAGAACCCACCATCCTCACCTACAAGCTAGAGGACAGCTTCTCCCCAGGCTCCGAACAGGAACTCCTCAAATACCTCAACGCCGTCCTAACCAACACCCGAACCTACGTCCTAGACGATACAGATGGCAAAATAGCGGTAGACCAAAAAGGTGGACTACTGAGTATCCGCGCGAAACCGCCCATGCCCACAAAGGCAAGCTTCAACCCTTACTACATTTTTGCGCCCGGTATTGAAAGCGGCGTTTTCGCTATCGGTCTTGGAGACTCAGGCGGTGCCCAGCTCCCCATCGAAGAGGGAAGCGAAACGATGGTTACCGTCATCTACGTAAACGTTTCCGGCAAGGGTGAGACTTACGCCGCTAAACATGGGCTAACAATGATAGCGCCACCAACGCCAATGGTTCTCATTATGGGACCGACTGGCTCGGGTAAAGCACAGGCTCTGACGGACAAGATTCAGCGTACAAGGTTCTTTGTTATCATTGATGGTGTTAAACACATTGTGAAAGGCATACCTTATGACCCTGAGCACCCAGAAACCACCCAACCCGAGTGGACGAAGGGGCGCGCCTAAAAGAGCTTTACGGGCTGGCGAAAAAGTTACAAGCGCCGGTAGGGTGCTGAAAGTAGCTACCCGCAAAAAACCCAAACCGCCTAAGAAGAATACCCATATCCCAGGTCACCCTCTAGATATTGACTCGCGAATATTGACAGAGAAGACCTCCCCGGTAGCGTTCAGTATTGATATGGCGTATTCTTCCTGGGGGTATAAGAGTATCTTTATCCCAAGTATTGATAAGCATTATGGCATCTTTATTGACGGGGAGGATAAGTTCCTCAAAGAACTTGTTGAGAACATTGTGTGTAGTGACCTGGCAAGGCACGGCATCCCTGTTTGGCAGGCACCAGCCCGCATTGCGGACTGTACACCTGACGGGAAATTTAGTGCCCATAATTTCCGGCAAAAGGTAGTTTCTAACTGCTACCACGCACATCTGCCTGGTCAGCAGGCGCAAGTTGTAGAGCACCTGTGTAAGGTAGTACAGCTCATGCATAGTAAGTGTGTGAACGCCGGGTACCCAGCCCCGCCAAAGCGCGTATATGACTTGTTCGTTATTTGGCTTGACGCTGACCAAGCGGAAGAACTAGCTGTACACCATAAGGAAGCGTTAGTCTACCTGTTGGAGAACGCTGGAACGATGAATCTTCCAGTTATCTTCATTGTGGAAGGGGAAGCGGCACGTGCGGACACTTTCGTAAAAATGCTGACCCGCGCTATCTTTATCGGTGAAGCCAATAAAGAGTACATTCACGACACAATAAACCGGCTGGTCGAAGAAACTACCGGCAACCCCGTATCTATATTGGACACGCCGCCCAGCAAATATCCGCTAGGGTACGAGCCGGTATGGAGCACACGAAAGGGCACCTTCGTTCTCGCTTCCATCTACACGTTGAAGCATCACGGCATCTCACTCAAGAGCCTATACCAGGAAGAAGCGAAGAACAATAACCGCCTCGTCTGGGACGATTTTCTTACCTCTCTCACTTACACGGAAGACTAAGTACCACATATGAGCTCACCTATTCCTGAAACATTTCAGCCCGCCCCTAAAAAGGATTACCCCACTATCGAGTGGGAAGAGCTTCTAAAGCTCAACGAAAACCTCCACATCGTGAAAGAAACCGAAGTTGTCACTATTGGCGATTTGGAGAACGGTGACTGGATTCTGGACGGCGACGGCTACCTGCAACCTATCCTACACCTGTTCCCTATCCATAAACCTGGTAGGCAGTTTCTTTTCAAGCTGGAAGACGGGTCGCTAGGTTTATTTGGTGACTCTCACCTTATTAAGTACACGACAGAGCTGGACGCGCATATGTTCCACCAGCGCCGCCTACATGCACGCCGAGCACTGAAACAGCTCTCAAAGAAATCTGTTAAAGCGTTAGAGTACTTGGCAGATAAAAGTAAGCCTGTGCCACCGCCTACAACAGCACACGAGCTATTCATGGAAATAGCCCCGCACACCTGGGCTAAACTCGCCTGGGACGGCTCAGGTGACCACCCTGGCATCATTGCGCTCCGCATGGCAATCCTTAGAACACTGGAAGCTATCGGTGCCGTCGTTGAAGACACCATCAAGCATCAGGATTTTGCCGCCATCTTCTTCCCGGAGACACTAGACGCTACCGAAGACCCATTAGACACATCGGTAACCGAGGTGACCCCGCGCTTCGACACGCGCCTAGCCGCCCAACAGCTACTACTACTGCTTAACCCGCGAAAATACGCGCCACTATACGCAGGCAAAACCCTCCCGCGCTACTGGTTCCTCAACCCAGGTAGGTACGACTACGCTGGTATCGAAATCGGGCACATTACAACCGCCCAAAAGCTTTACGAAAAATCGGTGCGTGAAGGCGGCTTAGACGGCATAGAAATCCCAAGCAAGCAACCAGCCCACCTGAAGCCCAAAACCCCGCCTGCGGGCGAAACAACCCCAAAAGATAGTGAACCAGAACCCGACACTCAAAACTAAAAGCACCTACTAAACATTCACAAAACTCTAGCGCACTGGCTCCTCCAGCTGGTGTGCTAGAGTTAAGTTTGCTAAAGAAACATACGCCACTGATTAGGAGAAAGATGCGCGCAGACATCGCCCAGCAATACTCAGACCTACAACACTGGGTTATCGGTGTGACCCTTGCCGACCCTGAAAACCACGCGCAAACACTACTCCAAAAAGTAAACCCAAAAGCAATCACAGAACCCACCCTCCTGCCCGTCTACGAAGCAATCAAAAGCATCGTGGACGACGGAGGCGCACCACCAACAGGCGGCGACGTTGCCCTATGGTTACAAACTAACAACCCCGCTGGCTTCAAAATTGCTGGCGGCACGCGACGCATCAACGAGCTCTCCGAAATGGGCGAGGAAGCAATCGTTGAACACAACAACATCTCTATCATTCACGAGATGCTCAACGCGGCTTCATACCAAGCCGCCATGCAGGAGCTAACCCAAAAGTTCTACGCAGGTGCAGACAAGGTGCCGCTTAACGAGCTGGAAAGCTTCACGGAGAACGCCATTCAGGAGCTCCAAAACCTGCGCGTCTCCTACACCTCCGACATTGACGAATACACGCATACTGCCGCTGAGATTATGGAAGACCTCGACAAAGAGCTTGAGGACATCCGCAATGGTCAAAAAAGTTTAGGTATCCCACTACGAAACTTTCCACGCCTTAGCCAGTACATTGGCGGCTTGCAACCCGGAAATCTAACCATCGTCGCCGCGCGACCCGCCATCGGTAAAACAACCTTCTGCTGTAACATCATCGCCCCGTTGTGTGAAGCTGGTCTAAGTGTCCAGTTCTTCTCCGTTGAGATGGGCTCCAAAGAGATTATGAAGAACATCCTCTCGTGCAGGTACGGAATCCCACGCCCTGACTTCCATAACGGCGAAGGCTTAACCCCCGAAATGCAGGAAGTATTCGACGCGGCTAAACCCCGAATCTCCCACTGGAAATTCCGTGTGGTAGAAAAAGGAAACATCAACGTGATGGAGGTCAGGCAAAAAGCGAAAGAAGTAGCCGAATCCGCCGACGGGTTAGATGTAATCGTCGTAGACTATGCCCAAATTGTGAAACCCGACAAAGACCAAGGCACCACACAGGACAACCTCGCATACGTCATTTACCAGTTGAAATTCATAGCTATGGAGCTCGGCGTTCCCGTTGTCGCAACCTGCCAGCTGGCACGCCCCACAACCAACGAGAAGGAGCAACCGCCTACGGCTTCTAGTATCCGTGGTACCGACGCTATCTTACAAGCGGCAAACCACGTTATCGCCCTACACCGTGAACGTAGCGAGTTCGTTGAAGTTACCGACGCTATCATCCTGAAAAACCGTTCAGGGCAGGCAGACGTAACAATCCCCATCGATACCGCCTTAAACATCTGCTTCTTCGCAGAAGACATGAACGAGGCGCTAACCCTACAACGCCAAATCGACAGGGGCGAACCAGCCACACAATCAACACCCGACATCTACGAAACCTACTAAGATAAGGGAGAACAATGCTCGTACCCGGTCTGGACTACCAGCCCCTCGAAGAAATCACGAACCTCGACAGTCTACCCGTCGAAAGCAAAGTGAAAATCTTCAGTAGCACCTACCAGAACCATGTGTGCCCGCAGGAAAAGCATCGGCAGTATTTCAAACGGTACGGCTACGGCAGAATCTATAAGACAGTGAACAGGCTCGCAGAAAAATACGTTTTCACCGAGCGGAAGCTGACAGCAACCGAACTAGCCGCTATCCTAGAAGACATATACACGTCAGGTATCATCCTCACAGGCGACATCTTCGCTAAAAAGTATGCCGACTACAACGACGCACGGAAGGAAGAATAAAAGCCAATGCCACCACGCAAGAAACCCGCCACATCTAAACGCCCCAGCCTTCAAGCCCTCACAGACTCCCTAGCGGCGAGCGGTATCAAAAAGACCGCAACCCCTGCGCCAGTCTACAGGCACAACGAAATCAACTACGACGCTTTAGAAGCTACCGTAGAAGAGATGGTGCCCGTAGGGAAGCAACGCATCCAGCGCAACACAGCCGAAGCGATAGCGAAAAACCTGGACAAGTTTGAAACCCAGGTCGTCCCGAAACTATACATCGGCAAAGCGTCCCTCCCGCGACTGCTAAAAAGCCCAAATAAGGGAGTTGCTCGGAACGCCCAGCGTGTCCTGGAAACATTAGACCGCAACCCGCAGGAACCCCAGCCGTTGTTCCTCTACGAGCCTGACATCACTGTCGACTCAAACCTGCACGCCTGGGGAGCCGTTATGCGGTACGTGTTCCGTGGACAAGTAGGGTACACAGAGTTCCTGAAGGTAGACGAAAGCGAACTGCTCACTAAAAACCGTTCCGGCTTCATTGAGAACCAAAAGAACGTTTCTATCCTGGAAACTATCCCGAGGGTGGTGCTCTACACATCCTCAGATGCGGACACCTACACACCTACCGAACAGGCGACCCTCTCGATGCTTTTTAGGCACTGGGCGGAGAACCGTACAGCCGTTATCGTTGTATCTCCGCGCCCATTCAACCTTTGGGTGACACGCCTACCTGCTGAGGTGCAACCTATGCTATGCACCCTATTTGAAGGCAACATCATCGAACCCGTGCGGAAACGCAAAACCAGCAAGAACGCCCTGTCCGTCCTCGACGGAATGTAATAACTAGGAGAACTGCCTTATGAAACGATACACAACCTCACTAACAGCCAACATTGCTGACGTGTCCGCCGCATTCCGGTGGGTAGCTGATGTGAAAGCAAAAGAAATCACGCTAAGCATCGACCCCACCACCGGGACAGCAGAAATTCGCCACACCAGCTCAATGGACGAGCCGACACCCGGCTACCATGAGCACCCCATCCGTAACGCACAAATCACCGGCGAGCGCAAAGTGTCAGCACATTTACCGTTCCCAGACCAGCTGAAATATGCGCTGAAATGCGCAACCCTCGCCCAAGAAGAAGAGTGTACTATCACGGCAACTCTCACCGTGTCCGATGCAGGCGGGACAAAGATTGAAAGTGTCCGCCTGACAGCTGGTAAGCACAACTCCTCGCCATTAGACGTTTCGACGCTATCTCGCACACCTAAGCCGAAGATGGTTACTGTAGGTTCCGTGCCCACGCAGAACATCAATAATGGCATCCGTGTAGCCCGCTCCATTAAGCACCGTGAAGACATTACTGGGCTTTTTGTGGTGTTCAAGCTCAACAATGAAACCAGCCAGCTTGAAATCCTCACCTCATCCACCATCCCCGCCAACGCGGTAGCGCTCATCTATAGTGCGCCGTTCCAGGGCATGGTGACCGAAAGTGAAGACGTAGTGAACTTCAAGAACCAGCTCGCCGCAGGTCTAGCTATCCTCCCGGAAACACGTAGCTTCACAGGTGAGCATGTAGAGCTTGTTCTTGCGGATAACCTTTTCGGCTTCCGTGATACAGAAACGGGTGCCGTAGCACTCTACAGCACCCGCGCCGTAGCACCAGACGCTATCCCCACATTCCGGCAGTTCTTCACCAAGCTACGCAACTTAAAGCTAGAGCAGACCTACGAGATGAACCTCGCCGTCCTCAAAGAAGCGCTACTGACGATGGCATCTGCCAGCGCCACCAGCAACATCACTCAAGCCACCCTGAACTTCCAGAAAGAAGGAGACATACTCCTACACCTGGATACATGGACTACGGAGCTGGACGCGAAAGTCACATCTGATACCTCCGACCCGCTTGAAGTTGTAGGCGACTACAGGACACTTATCCAGTTTGTGACAGCACGAACAAGTGCGGTAGGTAACATTGGTTTCCTCCCTCAACCGTCTACAGATGAAGCGAAGAACTACGCCATCCAAACAACACCAGACGGCGCAGGAGAACTACTAGTCGTTAGCCGATGCATCTCCGTAACACCACTGGAACAGTAACCACACAAGAATAAGAGAAGGCACCCAGAAATGATAGAAGAGCTGATTAAATATCTCCCAGCTATCACGCCTGGGTGCCTTTTCCTCATCGGTCTTTTAGGTCAGCCCCCTGAATGGGTGAAACCTAAAAGACGCGCACGCCGGTTATGGGCACAAACACACCTGATAGCCGCCGCAATAACCCTTATAGTAACCAGCGCTTTCACATTCCACCCCTGGTACGGAAACAACCCCACAGCTTTAACCGGCTTAGCTGTAACAATCTACATGCTCACCCAAACATCACAAACAGACATCGCTTTCCGTAAAGCTAGTGAAACGCACATGATGCATGCGTGGGGTTTGTTCATCATTACAGCCTGCATCTTCCAGCAGACGGCTGTAGTAACCGCCTCTATTGCCGCGCTAGTAGCTACAGCTATCACACGCCGCTGGTGGTCAGGTGACGCTACAGCCATATGTGTAGCCCTATCATGCGCCACACCCATCACAATACTGCACCCGGAAGCGGCTTTAGCGAACATGGCGGCTATAGGTTTCGTCATCGTCTGCGCAATCATCACAGCTATCTATAAATCCTCCAAAAAAGCTATCCGCGTCCCACTCATACCTTTTGTAATTACACCTTTCGCTCTTCTACCACTCGTCTACCTCGTCGCATAAAAACACAGCCCGCTATAGGTTTCTTAAAGCCCACTTTAAGGATACCAACACTATGACTGAATATATTGACGACGTAGAAGTAATCAGCAACGGCGAAGGTGACAGCACCACAGAACTTCTCCGTAAGAGCGAAAACCTCACCCCAGAAGACTGCGACAAGCTCACTCGAGCCATTAGCGCCACCTCAGAAACTCTCTGGTCACTCCTGCACTTCGCGCACACCACAAAAATTTATGAGCAACGAGGCTTTAAGACGTGGAAAGAATACATCTCTGAAAGCTTCCCCATCTCCCTGTCCACAGCTAACTCACTCGTCACACAGGGCGCTGTTATTGAGCGAATCAGTGAAGCCGCCCCAGAAGGCGCACACGTCCACCTGACGCAGGCACAAGCGCGCGACCTAAAGAAAGTACTTGAACAGGTAGCAACCCTCGTTAAAGAGCGCACAGAAGGCAAGACAGCCGAAGAAGCTGAAGAGATTATCCAGGAAATCGTAGCCGAAACCCGCGAACAGGTAAAAGCCGACAAAGAAGCGCTCCAAGCACAAAAAGAAGCCGAAAAACAGCAGAAGCTTGAAGAGCAACAACAGCGGTACGAAGACGCGGCAACAGAAATCATCCGCCAAGCCGAAGAGCAGTACGCCCCAGCCACCGAAGAATACGCCATTGAAGGCGCAGAAGGCACAGAAAGTTACGAGTACACATTCGAGGACGAAGAGGAAGAAGAACCCGAATCTGAACTGAACCGTAAAGCTGTTACCCTCCGCAACCTATACACCGTCATCGGTAAGAGCGAATCTATGCCGCCTGTAGAAGAAGCCCTGGAAGTCATTCCACAGGAGCGCGTATCCAAGACACACACGGAACTGTCCGAGCTAGAGCAAAAAGTTCACGACATCCGTGTAGCTCTAGAAGAGCGCTATGGAAGTAGTATCCTCCGCAACACCATGAGCCACTAAGCACCCAAACGAAAGACTTACGCATTATGCCACGAATGACACTAGGCGGCGAAAAGAAACAGCCCAGCTCCCGCTACGGTTCGCTCTTTAACAAGATGGGCTCCTACGCCGAATCCGAAAGCAAACCAGAGACACCTGAAACAGTACCGACACCCGTTGAAGAAACGGTGCCCGTTACAACACAACCTGCAACCCCCGAGCCAGAGGCTGTAACCCCCGTTGTAGACGAAGATAACCTCAAAGCTCTACAGGCAAACCTGGAACAGCCAGCACCCACCTCAGACGCTTACAGCTACGGTTACGACGACGGCGACGAAGAAGATTACGAGGAAGAATACGAAGACACCACACCTGATGAAGAAGAAACTGCGTATGAGGAAGAGCTTACCCCCGTCGAAGAGTCCTCTAATATAGAAACCACGGAGCCTGAGCCGGAAAGTGTAACTGAACCTACTGCGGAAGAAGCACCTGATGAGGCGGACGTGCCCGTTGAGGAAGAAACAGTCGCCGCTGTGGAGGAAACCGACGAGCCCACCTCCGAGGTTCCCCTGACAGGCGCAGAGGAAATTCAGGTCATTATCGACCTGTACGAAGCTATCCGAAACCTCACCCCCGAGGATAAAGAAGCCCTCAACGCCCTACTCGGAAACCACACCGACAGCACACCTGCGCAAACCATTCTGAGTATCGTAGAGGACGCGGAACGCGCCGAAGCGCTACTTAAAGCGGTAGCAGAATTAGCGACCGTGGATACGAGTAACCCGAACCGTGCTATCGCAAAATACGTAATTCTGCTCAATAAGCACACCGACACGGAACTTCAGTCCCTAAATGCAATTTTGCATGACGGGGAACCGGAAATCGTCTCCGAAGATAACCGTGACGAGGTGTTAGAAACTCTCGCTATCACATTAGCAACAACACCGCCTAACGTCTTTGGGGCGGCGCGCGCTATTAGCTCTATCATCGAGTAATATAGAACCCCGTTTTTCATGGCGGGAGCCCAAAAAAGTGGGGTAACCAAAATAGTAGGTTGCCCCACTTTTTTGATACAATTAAAAGTCACTGCGAATAAAGGAAGGTGCGCCAAAATCAATGACTGAAACCACGGAACTGAGTATTAAACAAAACACATTACGACCTTACGACATGCATGTGTGTGTTGCAGGCAGTACGATGAGCTTCACCGCTTCTATGGCTCACAACGGTACAGGTGCCGACTTCCTTCGCGCCCTATATAAGCGCGCCTACACGCCAGAGTCAATGTCCTTCAATAAAAAGGACGACGACAGGACAGTAACAGTAACTACAAACGCTACACACCTGCCCACTATGCACACCCTCGCAGAACTACTCGCTTTTTGCGGAAAATCAGTGCGCCTAACAGGTGACGTTAAACAGCTCTATTCAACCCTCCCGTGGAAAGCTGTAGCATACTTCATTCCCAACGCAGACCCTAAAACTAAGGTTGAAAAAAGCCCCGCCGGTTGCTTCACCATTAAACCGTTAGACCCTTATGGTCTGAACCGGGAGACATTCAAATACATCCGTCACTTAGGTGGCTGGAAGCTACGTGACGGCTCTACATGGGTTGTCTCCATGAACAAGCTTTTTAAATTCATTCAAAGCAACCAACCGGGTGCGCGAGGAATCGCTATTGACCGCTCCATTGCAACATTCCTCACCGAAGAAATCGGGGCACCGTTCACCGGGAATATATTCTCCCTTAAAGATATTCCTGTCCAGGTGCTCCATTTTGCGCAACATGACTCACGACCACAAAACAGTAAGCGTGAAAAAGGTAAAACCTTAGCTGAAAGCCTCGCAGGTTACGGGTATGCTACCCTGTTCGACGTGCTCTACAATATGCCCCGCAGGTACCTTGATTTGAGTAACCCTGTAACATCTTTACGTGGGCTCGACGCAGGCGACACGGCGCACATTGTGGGTAAGGTTCAAAGCTGGTTCCGTATGCAAAGCGGCAAAGGAGCGTACTGCTCCATTAAAACCGCTGAACGTACTATTAAAGTACAGTTCTGGGGCAACACGGCATGGCGCGAAAAGAAATTCCCCGTAGGTACCGAAGTCATCGTCGGCGGCAAAGTGTCCTTCTACGGAGGCATCGGGCTATCCGGCGATTTTATGGACACCCTAGACGTATCTAGCGCCGATAACCCCTACGTTCCTATCTACAGCCAGTCACCCTCCCGAGGAATCATGACAACTCTCGTATCTAACCTGGTGCGAGAGTCTCTGACACGCCTCACAACAGAAGGTAACACCGGCATCTGCCAAAACGAATACTGGGCTGAGGAAACTCTACCAGACAGCATCCTCCCACTTAACGAAGCGCTCATTAAGCTCCACTTCCCCGAGAAAGAAGCGGATATTAGAGCCGCTACAGATTCTCTCGCATGGTACGAGCTTGTACTTACACAAGTACTTCTTAAAAAAAGTGCTGAAGAGAACAAGCTCACCGTCGGTGTGAAGAACGAAGGCACAAAAACAAGCTACGTAAACCAAGTTCTAGACGCACTACCTTACACGCTCACAGGTGACCAGCAGGAAGCTCTAAAAACCATCCGAACACTTATGGGTGCCAATACGCCTATGGACGCGCTCCTGTCCGCTGACGTGGGTGCCGGTAAAACCATCATCCAGATTCTAGCCGCCCTCCAAGCCGTAGATTCAGGCAGACAGGCTGTAATTGTTGCGCCCACAGATATTCTTGCGCAACAGATTTTCAAAGCCGCCACAACCGCCCTGGAAGGCGTTACAGACCTGGAACCCGTCTACCTGTCCGGCTCCATGAGTAGCGCCGCTAAAGAAGCCGCGCTAAAGGATATTGAAACAGGGGAGGCACGCCTCATCATTGGGACACACACACTGCTTAACGCACCTAAATTCCACGATTTAGGGCTCGTCTGTTTCGATGAACAGCAAAAATTTGGTGTAGAACAGCGTGAACGGCTCCTCAGCATCCGGGACGACCAGAAAGCCCCCGATTTTCTTGTCGCAACCGCTACCCCTATCCCTCGCACCATTGCACAAATCGCATACGGCGAGGTGACGTTCATTAAAATGTCTGAAAAACCTGCCGGACGCAAACCCGTAGAGACAGAATGGGTTGAAGGGAAACATGACGTTGTACTGCGCCAAAAAACCCACCACATGTGGAAAGACATCCACCACGAAATCAAGGCAGGGCACCAAATCTTCATCGTCGCACCCCTGGTGGAAGAGCGGGAAGAGCAAGACGCACCAAGCGTCAAAGCACTAAAGGGCGCTATCGCTAAACTATTCCCTAAAGCACGCCTCGCAACCCTGCACGGCAAAATGAAAGCTAAAGAGCAGGCAGAAACAATGCGTGCCTTCCGTGATGCTGAAACAGATATCCTTATCGCATCTACCATCGTTGAGGTCGGCGTAGATATCCCTAACGCTACACGCATCATCATCATGGGGGCGGAGCGACTAGGCGCGTCCAGCCTACACCAGCTCCGAGGACGTGTGGGACGTAGCGACCTGCACGCTAAATGCTGGCTTGTTAGCCCCGCCGAGACAAAGAGCGCCCAAGCACGCATGGAGGCACTCGTGAACTATGACGACGGCTTCGCTATCGCGGAAGCAGACACCGAAACGCGCGGCGAGGGTGACATCCTCACCAGTGACCAGCACGGCGTAGTCAAAAACAGGTTCCTCCGCCTTGGGAAACACCGACACATCATCGCGAGCGCTATTGAAGCATCAGAACGAATCCTCACCAACGAACACCACACACAACTCGCTCTGGACGACGCAAAGAAACTACTCACCGACAACGAAAGCTGAACATCGTGAGCTTAACCAAAGAAAAATTCACCCAAACCGCCGACAACACATACGAGTACTTCAACGCCATTATCGACACGCGCGGACGCTCCCATATCCAAACCATCATGCGAACCTGGAACACCAGGGATAAGAAAAAGATAGCCGTCTGGGTTACGGTACTACTGTTCACGCTCACAGCCAGCACCCTGGCGGACATCTACCTGCCCCACACGATACCCCTGAATATTGCGAAATGGGTGCTGTTCGGTGGAGCCGCTATCTACACCGGATTCTCCGTCGGCTACCTGACAGTGTACGCTTTCGGGCAGTGGCTCACCAAGGTAACCGGCGGGCGCTGGATACCTTTGAAACAGCAACCGTGGGCAAGCTTTAAAGCGCGCCTATGGGTCGTATCAGCTGTTCTTGTCGCAATCATGGCACGCACCATCACCTTCGGGAACGGCGACACGCTACTCTGGTCACTTGTCGGATACACATCAGTTATCCTCATGGCTCTAATATCCACATTCCTCCTCAAAACAGAGGAAGAAATCGAAGCGAAAACCTTCGGTATCCGCGACGACCGCACTAAAAACTACGACAAAGCCGTAGAAGAGTTCAAGCAGAACGTCCAAGAACGCAAAGATAAGGCACGCGCAAAAGCCGAAGCCCGCCCTAAACTCATGGACAGGCTACTAGGGGAGAAGCCCGAGGAAGAAAACCAAACCGAAAAACCTGATAAAGAGCACTAGTAACATTAGCGGTCTGCGGAACTAAAACCCGCAGACCGCTATATTTTTATGAAAGACCAACCAGATTTGAAAGACCACGCACATGGACAAAGAATCCCCACCCCAAGAGCGTCACGTATGCTGGACACACGCGCTAACCCACACGCACGGCGAAACAGACGACGCGCTCATGGGTACAGCCCACGCCGCTAGTGGGTTAGCCGCTTTCGTCGCGGTTCTTGCCTTTGGCTCTACATTCTCTGCCCTTTTCATACCGGGCAACCCAACAGTCGGGCAGTACGCTCTAGCCGGTTTAGCTTTTATCGCGGGCGCACTCATCCCCGACTTTGATAACACGTCCTCTACAGCTAAATCAGCAATGGGTGTTTTTGGGGAACCTATTACGTTCATGTTCCGTGAAAGTTCCAGGCTGGTTCAGACCATTCACACCAAGCAAGACGCTAAATCGCGTGCAAAAGCTCACGACGCGGTACACCGTGGATTCTGGCACTCCCTCATTGGTGCTGTTTCACTAGGTTTAATTGTGAACCTGCTCCTGAACAACCCCATCACGAACAACATCCTTGTCCCGCTGGGATTTATTGGAATCCAAAACCTGAGTACCCTGCTCGCCGCCGTCATCTGCCTAGCGTCCATGCACATTGCCGTGTCAGGTCTTAACCTGGGAGCCCTTAAAGCAATGAAAGGCGCGAAAGGTTTAAGCTCAACTATCACATTCGTGGTATCCGTAGCGGTAACGCTCCTATTTTTCGGCACAGCGCAAGCAAACGGCTACACGTGGATAGGGTACAGCCTAGCCGCAGGCGCTATCGTTCACATCATCGGTGACGCTTTCACTAAAGCAGGCGTACCCCTATTCGCGCCTATCATTCCCCGCAAAGGAAAGCTGTGGTACACGTACAGGTTCGCAACCTTTGAAGCGAAAAGTGACGCTCTCAATAGCGGCGTAATCTGGGGTAGTGTAGCTGTCATCATCATCTCGCTTATAACGCTCCTTCAACACTAAGCCCTCAAGGAGGCACACTAATGAACATTTACTCCTTCACCCTTCTCATCCTCTCTGTTATTGCTTTAGCTGTGACCCTGCGTGTTGTCCTTAAAACGGTAGACTCATACAGTGTCACCGAACGGAAAATCACCGTAGAACGCCAGAACATCGCATACATTCTGCGCCGCATCTATGAGAAATACGCTGTGTTCAACGCCGCCAACCCCACCGACCCTATCGATGAGACGGCAAAGGTAGAGTGGGATAACCTAGACCACTTCACCAAGAACGCAGACATCCGCAAGAACGACGGCGATACCGGCATGGCTATCATCACCGTTAAGCACATTCGCGTAGCCCACAACACCCTCTCAGAGACGACAACCCCACTGTATCGCCGCTGGTACGAAGAAGAAATCCAGCCGCTCTTTGAAGAGCTAGGCGAAGCCGTCACCCAGTACAACCAGACCATAGAGAATGACATTGAGCTGAACCCCGTCCTATCACGTATCCTCAGCATCACACCGGACAAGCTCGTGAAGTTTGACGAAGCAACCTTGGAGGAGGCACCTCATGGCGCGAACAACAGCTAACAAAGACGGTGAATATAAAGCACCCAAGCGTGCCTACTACAGGGACGCTGTAGACCCGAAAGACATCGAGAAAGAGCTAGAAGACCCTGATAAGGTTCTCTTCTCTAGTCTGAAGCGTGTGGAACGTTTTAACGCCCTGCGCAGGTTCTCCAAAAAGCAGGCTGTTACTCCTAAAGCCGTCGAATACATTAAAGAAATGATTCGCACTGGCACGCCGCTCATCTACAACCGCCGCACCGGAATCATCAGCCCACCCATCTCAAAGCCCAGCGTCAAAAGCACCGGGTACAGCAACGTCACCATCGCAACCGACCTAACCGGAGCCGGTGCTTTGGAAGCCGCCGCATCCATCTACCTCGCAAATATGCAGGTAGCCATGACACGCGAAGAGCTCGAAGAAGCCGCCGAAAAGGTACGCGCTGAGCAGGAAGCAGAAGCGAAACTAGGCGACGAGCACTGGGAGAAACAAGACGAAGCCGAGATGAAATGGTGGCTCCAAATGGAAACCAACCCCAACATCGTAAAAACCGTATCCAAAGCTAAAGCTGAGGGTACCTCCTACCAGAAAGAGCGGTAAGCCGTGGATACAGTCAAAAACCTGCTAGTAGCCGCCGTAGTACTACTCATCCTCTTTGTGTTCCTTACGGGTACACCTATGGGGCAAGACTTCCTAAATAGTGCAATCGCCTGGCTTAGGAGCTTAGATTTTTTCCGCACATAACATGATATGATAGGGGGTGCTTTAACCATCTCAAGGAAAAGGAAATAGGTCTATGAGGAATCTCGCGTTTGCCGATTACGAAGCCCCCGTCTACTCGGTATTCAACAAGGACGGCTCCTGGTGTGCCGCCGCAGGGCACATCTCCTCAACACTGTACACGCATCTCGACATCCAAAAGAAAATCTACAACGTTCTCCCGGACGAGATGAAAGAAAGCGGCAACTTCCCGCGAGTAGCCCACCAGTACATCGTGTACCGTTTCCTTGAGATGCTAATCTACATTCAGAACCAGTACCGCGAAATCCTGAACCCTCTCATGTCTGACCTGACGGAAGCTCAGCGTCGCAACCTGAAAAACTCAGCGTCCGCTATGCGAGTTCAAGCTGTATGCAGGCAACAGCAGGAGCTGTTCCACCCGCTGACCTACGAAATCATCGAACCGTACATCACCAACGAAGACAGCGCCGCTATTGATGCTTGGATTCAGCGTATCGGGGACGATTCTGTGGCAACGTTCAACGAAATCGTGAACAACTTCAACAACACTATCGGTATCGCACCTTACACCCCGGTTCTAGATGTTGAGCCTGTAGTAGAGCCAGCAGATTATGACGACTCCCCGTTCTAAACACCCATTTACCCGTTAGGTGAACCACGCTTTGTCAGATACGCCGTTACGAACAATAGAACTAGTGGTAGACATCCCTCTACCGCTAGTTCTAACAGCAAATCAGAGGCATATCCGCCCCGTGCAAGCAATCATCAGTAAAGCTTTACGCGGTATCGCCTCACAGCACGCCGAGAAGCATCTCGCACGCAACCCCGGTTTTCAGCCGTTCAGGTACTACAAGGTACACTTTGAGGTGCTGAATACAACCAAGTCAATGCGTCTAGACCCGAACAACTATGCGCCCACACTAAAGCCTCTTATTGATGGTTTTACAGGGCGCTGGTGGGACGACGACGACGCAAACCACCTACTAGAGTATTCCTGCTCATATGGTGGTTTATGGAAAAGCCCAGCAGACGAAATCGTTAAAAGGCGACGCTTCCATATCATCATCACCGAGGCAGACCCAAGCGACTACCACACAGCCGCCGTGGAACGCCCAGAGCTAGAAGAATTAGCTAAAGCGTGGGAGGTAGACGAACACCTATCTACACCTCAACGCCGCGAAGATGGTGACTTCGACCCGAACAGTGGTGTAGCCGAATACTTCAAAATTCTACGCCGTGAAGAACACAAAAAACTGGCGGCAAAAGAAAAACGAGCAGTAGCGAAACTAGTACCACCCGAAAACAACGACGACGAAGAAACCGACGTTGAATACAAACTAGAGCTCGCACCCCAAACAAGTGACACGCCCACACAGGAGCCAGCCGAACTGGACTGGTAACCCCGTATAAACGGTAAGCCCCTCCTCAGCTATACATTAAGGGAAACAGTACTTTAATGTATCAGCTTGCAGGAGGGGCTCCGCTTTGTCTTCTAAAATAGTCGTCCATAACGCGACAGACGTGTTCCGACGTGAACCACACTTCTACGAATTTTTGGGTATCGCGTTCTGGAAACCCATCCCTAAAACACCGGCGCTATACACCATGATTCTACTCTTCCCGTCCTGGTTCCTATTCGCCGCTCTAGGGGCACTCCTAACCCCATTCAACATGCTCATGTGCGCTCTACCCGGATTCGTGTTAGCAATCATCGTGTCATGGCTTATCGCAAAATACTTCGGAACCCCTAAAGATGTGTTCGACGGGCTAAACCTGCACCAGCACATCATTGCCCGCCACAAATGGAAACGACAAGCACGCGGCTACCTCGACGGGTACGAATACAACCCCAACCAGATGCGCCTCTACCGCATAGATGCCATGATTCAGGTATCCCGCCGTGACGAAGAAGCACAAGAACAAGAGCAGAAACAGCTCGCAAAAACAGCCCGCGCACTCAAAAAACGTAAGAAAAGCAACCCCACGGAAGGCAAATAATGGCTCGCAATGAATACCGATACGGCATGCCGACACTCATCGGCACCAACGTGCGCGGTTCCAACCTCGCCCTATTCGACCTACACAACGCCAACCGTAACAACGAGCCACCCCTAACACTCTTCACAGGTAAACCTGGTAGTGGTAAGACGTTCAGCATGTTGTGGATTCTTTCTCAAGCCGCTCTGCAAGGAGCCGCTGTTGTCGGTATCGACTGGAAAGGCGATTTACTTCAAATCCGCGAAATCCGGGACGTGTTCGGTGTAGAAACAAAGACTATCCGTGTAGACCCGAAAGACCCCGCCAACAGGGGAATCCTAGACCCGTTCGTCGTCTTCGACAATAGTGAGAATAAAGAAGAAGCGCACGCTGACATTGTGAACGCTGTACACGCCGTATGCCACGCTCTGCTCCCCAACTCACTCAAAAACCACACCATCAGCGCGTTCGTAGACTCCGCTATCAACGACGTAATCCGAGGCTTTAGCGAAGAAAAAAGTATGCCTGTTTTCATTCGCCGCCTCGAAAACGTCTCCCGCCAAACCAACAACAACGACCTCACAGCCTTCGCGCTCGCCCTCCGCAACAAACTCCGAGGCTCCGGCGTGCTACTTAGCGCAGAACCCGACGGAGAACGAAACAACTACTTCGAGTTTAAACCCGGCGTAACCGTCATCGACCTATCCAACCTCCCCGAGCTACCACAAACCATCGAAGAGCTTAAAAACCCAAGCAAAGCCGTAGGACAAGCAATCCTCACAATGATTACACTCCTTGTCCGGCAAAGCATGTTCAGGATGCCGAAAAACATTCGCAAAGTACTCGCAATTGACGAAGCATGGTCAATCCTCGCAAACCCAGCCGGTCTAGAGCTCGTCAAATCAACCGTCCGCCTCGGGCGCTCACTCAACCTCGCCGTAGTACTAGGCACACAGAGCTACGCCGACGTATTCGCCGGAGCCGCAGAGCTTGACACATCTTTCGCCAGCACACACTTCGCGTTCGGAAACTCCAAAAAAGACGGTTTTCTCGGTGCAACAGCAATGGGATTAGAAGGAGAAACAGCGGAACAAGTAGCAAACGCTATAAGTGTTCTAGAGCAAGGAAACTGCATCATGCACGACATTCGGAAACGCACCGGACAAGTCAGGATACAAGTCTGGCTCCAAGAACTCATTGAACCTTTCAGCTCCAACCCATACGACACTAAGAACACCCAACCTACCCCAGGTGAACCACACTAGGAAACCTTTAACCTATGCGACAGAATCAGCGTATTATCCCACCAAACATTGTGTACATTAGCGGCACCCGCCAGTACAGCATGCTTGAAACCCCCGCGCGCCCTCTGCTTTCCCCAGCGGTAGAAAGCAGGAAAGATGCCGCATGGTTCAGGAACTACCTAAAAATTGTTATCCCCAACATTGACAGCGCGGGCATTATGCCGCCCAGCTCAACTGGCAGGCTCTACGAAGGCACACCTGAAAACCCGGCACTAAAAACTAACATGCTCGGTGTTTTCCCCACAATCACAGCACTCATGGACGCTTTGCAAGCGAAACCTCCACGTATTCAGAACGCTATGGATGCTGTTGTTATCCACTCAGACTATCTGGCGGAGCTTTGGGATAACCACCCGCACAGCCCGCAGGAAAAAGATAACGCTTTCAACTGTATCCTGGCGTTCATGGAAGAGAACCCGGTCATCATTCTCAACGCAAGCCGCACAGCGAAGCTAAACGCCTCCGTTGAGAATACCCGCACCGAGCTACTTGCACGTATTAAAAGCGCTGACATGGGCGGTAACGTCCGCCTCTACGAAGTTCAAGCAACTAAACCAATCCCTAACAACCCCGAAGCGGAGTGGGCGATGCTCCCGCCGCACACGGTAGCCCAAAACTTCTACGACGCGCTAGAACTGTTCCTGAGCGCCCCGCCGGAAGAAAGCGACCCCGTGTTAGCTTTCCGAGGCGTACTAGAATCCCGCGTAAACCCTGATTTAGCGTCCATCCAAGATGAAGTAGACCCAGACGCAACCTATATTGACGGCTCCCCGTACATTGGTCGTGTCGTTACCGTAACCTCTAAAAAAGGTGGAACCGGCAAAACCACCACATCCCTCGGTCTGGCGCACGCTCTAACAATCTGGGGTAAAGAAGCTGTAGCGCACGGGTATGCTGACCATGCATTGAAAGTAATTGTTGTAGACCTAGATTTGCAGGACGGGCAGGTAGGTTTCAATACTAGCGACCAGTCCACAACAATCACAGGTATCTTCAATGATTTTGCCGCGCAATACATTACTCTCGGTGAAGACAAGAACCAAGACTGGGAGATTATCCGTAAGCACATCATCAACAACGAGCGAACCGGGTACGCGACGCTTCTAGCGCCCGAAGACCCGCGTGACCTTGCTGTGATGAACCCGCACTTTTACAGGGCTGTTATCTCAACATTGCGGGAGCACTTTGACGTAATCATCATTGATACGTCTGTTCAGCTCAACAGCCCTTATATGACGCAGTGTGCTTACCCTTTGTCTAGGACACTGTATTACGTCGCTGAACCCTACCCTGTGCCGCTGGACACAATGAAACGTCAGTTTACCTACGGGTTAGGTTCAGCACGTAATGGCGGCGGCGGCATGGCACCACAGCGCATCAGCATCTTCGTGAATAAGGTGGAGCCGGAGCATGTTGTAGCTAAAGGCTCAGCTTTGCCGTTCTGGGACGTTCAAAACTACAGCGTCGGCGGCATCCCCGTCCTCACAGGCGTACCATACTTGCACGAAGCCGCGCTAGACGCTGTGAACGTCGGATTACCAGGCGGATTTAACTACCTACTCAACAACAAAGGCTACGCCGAAGGCATGTCCCTCATCGCATACGACATTGTACGCGACACGGACTACCAGCTGTTCAGCCCCGAACAGACAGCTGACCTTGAAGAATACTTTGAAGAAGCTGGGCTTTAAAGCCAAGAAGCCGGGAGCGGAATAGTTGAATCCGGCTCAACATACATAAGAGGCACCGTAGGTTCCTCCTCAACATCAGCCCCGCACGACGGAGAAAACATCAACCCGTCGGCGGGGCTGAACCACACCCCAAACCCAGTTAAAACAGCACCCACAGCAAATATTGCCGCCGCTACAAGACCTAAAAAGTTCCAACTAGCAACATGCCCCAGCAACCCAAATAGGCACCCCACAAAAGCTACAGCAGGCGCAATCACCGTAGAGACAACAACCCCAACTTTCCCGCACCAAATATACAGCTCCTCCTCATCATTGGGCACAAAAAAGCGGGCGCACCTGCCCGCCAAACCACCTAAACCACCCAAACCAGGTAGCATACAAACCGCCTCACCAAAAGCCTACAAACCTTACATGAAACCCATAGCAAAAAGCGCCCTCAGCTATATGTTAAGTAGCAGTAAAAAACGTAGAACCAACCCGATGAAAGATACACTCAATGCCAGCAGAGTTCTCCCTATCAGACCTTGAAGCACTCAACGGGACAGGCGACCGTGCCGGAGCCGAAAAACAGCGCCTAAAAGACCTCAGCAAAAGCATCACACGCTACGCAGAAACAGGAACACCCGAACCGGAACCTGAGCCGGAGCTAGAAGCTATTGACGAGAACGCGCTCCTAGAACGTGTACTCAAACGCGCCCAAGAAAAAATGCGTGAAGCACAAAACCCTACCGTGCTCTCAACAGCTGACATTGCCGCCGCAAACGAAGCGAAATACGGCAAACCAGACCAGCCCATCAAAGAGCAGGCGCTCCGCAAATCTATTGCCCATGTCAAAGACGAACCGGACAACTTCCCACTCTCAAGCATCATCAGCGACGCATACGACCTCGGCGCATCTGACGTTTACATCCAATCCGACACGCCTATCCGCTTCAAAATCGGTAGCGGCGTGTCCACCTACCGTGTACAACCAACCCCAACACGCACAGACATTGCACGCCTCCTGGAAGCAGTCGTACTAGACGGTGACACCACCGTATTCAACGCCAACCAAGAGCTCGACATCTCATATACCGTCCCTAAAGGCAAATATGCTGGCAGGCGTTGCCGACTCAACGTCACCTATGTGTCACCTGGCTTGGGTAACATCAATATGGTGTTCCGTCTCCTCGCAGGCGACATCCTCCTACCCGAAAACTATAACGTCCCCGAAGCGTTCATCAAATCAATGCACAGCAAAGGCGGGCTTAACGTCATTGCTGGTGTTACAGGTAGCGGTAAGACAACTACCACAGCTTCCTGCCTCCTATACGCGCAGTACAACGTCACCACCCCAAACCCGAAAACAGGGGAGCCTATGGGTGTTGTTATTGTCACCATTGAGCAACCTATCGAGTACCTTTTCGATAGTAACAACCCGAACGGCAACGGCTCCATCTTCATCCAGCGCGAAGTGAACGTCGATACCATTAGCTACCTGAACGGTATTAAGTCTGCCCTGCGTCAGAACCCGAACATCATGCTCATCGGTGAGGTTCGTACTGAAGAGGAAATTCAAGCCGCAATCCGTGCCGCACAGACAGGTCACCTTACACTCACCACCGTTCACGCTCTAGACTGTGCAGGTATCATTGAACGCCTAGCAACCTCCGATAAGGGAGATATTCGCTACAACACGCTGGCTTCTATCGCTAACGTTGGGCGTGTCTTCATGACACAGGCGCTAGTAAAACGTATCGACGGCGGACTCATCCCCGCACATGAGGTACTAGAAATTAAGCAGTCAGACCGTGACCTCATCGACTCCATCAAAACAGGCAACATTGCTAATATCCGTCACCGTCTCCAAGAAGAAGGACACGACATGTGTACAACCTTAATGGAGCTTTGCCGAGCAGGAGCCCCCTGTTACATCCAGGACGTTATCGAGCACGCACCTGACCCGAACCGTCTCCTGCAACTTATCCGCACGGAAGAAGCCGCCGGAGGACAGTTCAACTACCACCCAGACGCTCTCAAGAACATCTAAAATCGGTGACGCTCTGATATATTACTGCTAACCGAACTCGCGCCCCACAGACCCCGTGGAGCCCCGCCCAGATGGTAAGGAGTGAGCACCTAAAACATCTGGGCGAAAGAGGCACAAAACAAAAAAATAAAAACCCCCGTCAAAAAACCTGACGGGGGTTTTTATTATGCCCAAAACCAGGCACATTTACACGGTGAACACTAACGAGGCGCACCAACCAAATAGTTAGCGGACGCAACATACTTCTCAAAAGGAAACAGCCCCTCAGTATAAGTATGCCGAACTACACCAAAATCCGCGCCAGCCCCAGCGAACAAACCCAGACGAGACGGGCTATCATCAACCCAAAACCCATCCCCAGCGTTCAATAACCCCGCCAGAACCTCCGACTCCTCACCGTGAGAGATAAACGAGAAAAACTCACACCCGGCAAACCCTAAAGAATCTAACAGCTCACGCTTAGCAACCCCAACCTCAACACTCGGACTCAAACTCAAAAACGACACATCAGCACCAGAACGCTGAACAAAATCCTCAACCTCCGTATTCACACGAATACCGTCCGGCGCATAAAACTCAGGGTCACTAAAACATTTCAGCAAATCAGCACGCAACATATATGACCCCTGACACACAGGGCGGTAGCTCGCATCATAATCAACCAAACGACCCGCAGAATCCAACAGCGTATTGTCCAAATCCACAAAAAGACGCAATAGCCTAAACCTTCCATAAAATCAGCAACAAAAAAATAAAAGAACGTACACGAACATTATACCCAACCTGCAAACAAAAGGTGCCCCCACCAGTAAAAACCGGCAGAGGCACCATACACCAACCCTAAACCCTAGAACTCAAACGACGAAACACCCTCAAACACCGAACCATCCTCACGACACAAACGAGTAGCACGAATACGCTCCGAACAGCCTTCACGAGCCGCCCACTCATTCACCGCATTAACCATCCTATCCGACGTACACAACCACAAAACCGAACCAAACACACTACGGTCATCCCTATACTGACCCAAAATCTTCTCCAAACTACCCGGCTTCTTACCGAAACCGCGCTCCACCTCAACAGCAACACTACGCGGCTCACCGCCCTCACCACGCGGAATAGCCACCGACAAGTCAGGCACATGGTATTTACCCTCAGAAGCGCTAGACATCACAGCCCACATCCACTCATTAGACCCCAAGAACTCCGGTGACACGCCAACGGCACCTGCCGCACGCCACTCACGAATATCCTTCGCGCGAGCCGCAATCAACTCATCACGCATACGATAACCTTCCTTACCCCTAAACCAGCTCTTCACCGCACCATCTACAACCTTATCCGGAACAATCACAAACCCGCGCACACGCTCCCCACCCGAAACACGCCCACCCGAAACAGAAGCACCCAAACCAAGCACATCCACAGAACCATTCATCAACATCGCACCCACATAATTCACCAAAACACGATGCGGAAACTCACTATTACCCAACGTCTTACGCCGCACCGTAGCCCCACCAACACCAAACTCATCCAACCCCACACGAGTACCAACCCAAACACGGTGCCCACCCGCACCCGCAACATCAATAGACTCCAACACCCCGCGCTCCTGCAACCCGCGCACATACTTCGACGCGCTCGCACGAGACAAACCCAACAACAGGTTAGCCGCACGCACATCAATCCAACCAAACAGCCCCACATACGTCATAATCTCAACCTCATGACGCACACCCATAAGACGCACAGGAGCCGCACCATCAACACCCTTAGACGCGCGACGAAGACGCTTCAAACGCGCCTCCACAACATCCGGCGACTCACCAACAATAGGCGGCGAAACAGCATCCACAGACCCCACACGAGACAACCAATAAGACCTCTGCTCCAACGCCAAAACATTAGTAACTTCCGTAGAACTCATACGCGAGCCCCTCCCATCATAATCAAACCTAAACGACGAAGCCTCACCAACACCAGCGCCAGAAACCGGCAAACCTTTAGGCGGCGCAACCATACCACCCAAAACCTCATCCGGAGCCCCCACAGCCTCACCCAAAGCACGAACACCCACACCACCAGCAAGAACAGTAAAACCCTCCTGAACCGCACCAAAATCAACACCCTTCACCCCACCAAAAGACCACCTAGCACGAGGAGTCACACCATACGAAAAACCACCATGCCTAAACACCTCACCCGACAAACTCACCTTACCCGCATCCCACACATACCCCACACACTCCGACGCGAAAGACCTAAACGCTGGAGAAACAAGCGAAAAATCACGAACACCCTCCGCGCGCTCCAACACCGAACCAGCCTCCACAGGAACACCCGACGCGAGAACAAACCCATCCACAACATGCCCAACACTGAAACCAGCCGCACCCAAATCGTCCAACGACCCCTCAGTAGAAAAAACCTCCGGAGCCAAACCCGAAAGCTTACCCTTAACAATAGGAGCAACAGCCTCACCCGCAGAACGAGAACCAGCCACTAGGAAACCTCCAAAACAAGAAAACACGAACCAATAAAAAGAGACGCAACCCCACCCGAAAATAGAGCCGCGCCAACACAACAAATATAGCACAAAACCCCACCCACAACACGCACAGCAAACAGCCACACGGCGGCAAACAGGGACACAAAAACTAGTCAAAAAAGATAGCTAAAAACACAAGCACAGACATGCAAGAAACATAAACCCAAAACTTCATCTTCTTCTCAATCGCATACAACGTAAACAGTGGTGCCACCACAAGGAACAACACGAAAAACATTGACCACTTACCCCGCCGCACACTTCAACGACTCAACAGCAACCTCAGCTAAACCCGAGAAACTATCCACATCATCCGAATATTCTAGGTAAGACTGCACAGCTAACATTCCCCGAGTATCGTCTAGAAGCCCAGCCTGCTCCACAGCCTCCAACACGAACAGCCGCTCCAATACATCCAGTAGAGCCTCCTCTGAAACAGAGAAAACACCTTCACCGGCATACTCAAAAGCACCAACACAGGAATCCATCACAATAACAATCCTTTCAATAAGAACAGATTACAGGTACACCCCGATTCTATCATCCCACCCCGCAAAACCCCCGAAAAACACCACCAAAAATGCTACAATAAAACCCCAACAAAACCACGCCACAAAGGAGCCGCACCATCATGCAAACCCCCCCCACCCGAAATCCCGTACATCCCATACAAAGACGAACACATTGAACAACGCGCCGAAAAAATCTACAACACCTACCGAAACAAACACCCCCACAACACCCCAGCACTCAACGTACAGCAACTCACCTACGACCTCGGCGGAAAAATCTGGCTAAACCCCGACGTAAACAGGGCACTAAACACCCCAGAACTCGACATCAACGACTACGCCCTCAATCTCGAAACCCAACAATGGGAAAACATAAACTTCAACTCATACATCCCCTACCTAACCCTCCACGAACAAAAAACCAGCACCATCGAAAACGTATTCACCAGGTTTCGCCTAGCCCACAACCTCGGGCACCTATATCTACATGTTCTCAACAACAAAACCACCATCCCACCAGACAGTTACAATAAAACACCAAGCTCCCTGCAAGAACGCGAAGCAAACAGGTTCGCCGCCGCCCTACTCATGCCCAAAACACCATTCACCCACCACTGGAAAAACACCGCCAACGGAGATATTATCGAACTATCAAAGCTGTTCAAAACCGGCACAATCTACACCGAAATCCGTGCCAAACAACTCGGACTAATCGACTAAACAGAAAGGTAAAACTCCCATGAAGAAGCTGTACGGCATCACAGGACTCGCCCTAATCACCGCTCTTACCCTCACCGGATGCGGCAATAACGAAACCAACAAACCCCCCAAGCCCACTGAAACCACCCAGACTGAAACCACCAACGACAACACCCACAACGAATGGAAACCCTGCGGCGCAGACACCACCGGCGACATTGAAGTCGGACAAGGACTATGCGACCACCACGGAAACTAAACCAAAAAACTAGAAGACAGGAAAAAATATGAGCTTCATGTACAAAGTAATCAAGGTAACCCTGGAACACCACACCTACACCAAAGCACCCTACCCAAACTACACCACAACCCGCATATGGTATATTGATGATAATGACAAAGAAATCAAAACCATAACCACCGAAGAGAATCCCCTAATCAAAATCGAACAAGCCCTCCCACAGCACAAAACCGCCTACCAAAGCGGGGCTGACGGCGGGACACTAATTCTCAACGTAGACGAACCAATCATCGAAACCAAATACATTATCCACTAACACCTCTTATATAAGAAAGGGCACAAACACCATGAACAACACCCCCATCATCGGAGCAACCTACGACGAACGCGCCAACTCCTGCGCAAAACACCTCCACACCCAAATGACACTCCTCGGCAAACCCGAAGACTACCTCACCGAAGAAGCCTGGGAGCGTGAACTCAAAACCATCGCCACCACATACCGGCACGACCAAGCAAAAATTGACTACCCTAACAGCGACGAACACTATAAAGTCGCTAAGCAAGAGTTTGCAAAACGTGACCTCCTAACCCGACTCAAAGAACACATCGAACAGCAAAAGTACAACCCCAACAGTATCGAAACCTTCACCATTCACGTCGCATACCCCATCATCACCGCAATCGATAAGGTAGATACTAACCTCTACAACAACACGCCCGCCTCAACCCCGCAAACCAGCGGTCGAGGCTTCTTTGCCCGCATCTTCGGCATCTAACACCCCTTACAATAAACCCCCGGAAACCTGAATAACTACAGGCAACCGGGGGTTTACCCCACCTCAAAACACCCTTATAGTCAAAACTACCTAAATGTGCTAGAATAAAAACAACCAACAAACCCGTTACCGCAAACACCAAGCGGCAACCCAACCAAAGGAAACCCCAAATGACAAACAACGCCACCTACCTCGACCGCATCAAAGAAGAAACCTGCGAACACCTCACCCAAAAACTAGCCGAAAACAACATGCAACTCACCGACGAAAACTACCAAGCCCTAACCACAAAACTCCGGGCAGTCGCCTCAAAATACGCTCTCGAAGACCAGCACAAACCCCAACCCAAAACCACGCTCGACATCATTGGTAACCTATACACCTCCGCCGCCGTCCGCAAATACCTCAACATCACACAAGAAGAACTGGACAAGCTAGTTGAAGACCACCTCATCCTCAAACTAACCGACGGTAAAGGACGCAACGGGTACCCCACCTTCCAGTTCAAGAACGGAACCATCCGCCCAGACATCCAAAAAATCATCAAAACCTACCTCGACTTCCCTAAATTCGATAACCCCTACAAAACTCCCGTCACCCCCCAGGAAGTAGCCTTCTACCTAAAAGTCGATAGCCTAGAATACGACGGACGCAACCTCATCGAACACCTCGACAAATACCCCGAAAAACTCGACCGAGAAATCAGTATGCTACTTGACGACCTAACCCGCCGCAACTACAGCTACTAGACAAACACTCAAAAAAAAGAAACCCCCGGAAACCTGAACAACCACAGGCACCGGGGGTTTCTTGCACCCCAAAATGCACAAAAATAAGGGCTGGCACACTGTCTCACAACCATGCACCAGCCCTACACGCAACCAGTATCTACAAGCGGCTACCCCACATACTGCGCAACCGCAAGAACCGCATCCACATACTCCCCACCAAGACGCGCATACTCAACAGGAGCAACCAACCCAAACCACGGAGACCGCTTAGTCAAAAACTCAACGACGCGAGCGTCCCCCCACCCCAAATCACGCAACCCCTTTACCAGGCGCACCGAATCGGGGAAGAACACCCAATACTCACACAAAACATCCTCATCCTTCACAGGCATAAGATGCACAGCATCAACCCAATAAACCCCATTCTTACGCACCTGATAAATAAGGTCGCCAGACTCACACATCTGATTCACGTCATCCACAGGAATACCAGAGTTAGCCGCAACATCATCCGCAGGCTTCCCACCCCAGCTTACACGAACCGGGTGCGCATTAGCATTAAAACAACGGCGCACTAACACGCCCCACGGAACCCGCAAAGCCTCCGACAAAACACCCAAAGCCTTCACAGAACCATCACCAACAGACGGAACAATACCCGCCCCAACCAAAGCTGAAACATTCCCCGGTGCAGGAACGGTGCCCACCCAAACATAAGCCCAATCCTCAACCACAGCCCGCTCACAAAACTTCAACGCCCACGCATACGCATCCGCCAAAACAAGAGCACGCAAATCATTATCCCCAGACAGCAACAACTCAGCCGCCGTCAAAAAACCGAAGTCACGCGACGGATAAAACAGGAACCCATCAATATGCTCCGGCAGAACATTCAAGCGAGTAAACACCTGTACACACTCAAAAAACTTGTAGCAAAGCCCCACCTTATCGACAGAACCACCCCAAAACTGGGCGCGCGTAAACCTAAACTCCTCAACATCAGAAGACCCCCTAAAAGCAGGCTTATGCAACCCACCAATAAGGCACCCATCCTTATACCAACGCCACACCTCATCATGCGACAGACCTGCCTCCTCCAACTCATCCAAAGAGAACCCGTCATACCAATCACAATGGAACTCCCACCCGGAAGCGCCACCCCGATAAGCCCGATTCACACGGTCATACATAAACCCCACAGGCACACCAAGCACACTAGAAATCAACTCGTAATGCTCATTCCCCCAGTCATACCTATCCTCCGGCAAGTTTAGCGAACGCACCCGCAGAACATCATTAGCCGAGAAAAACTTAAAACCAGGGTACTCATCAAACACATTATGCAACATGAAAAAACAGCCTCCAAAATAAAGGGAAATAGTAACCCTACCACTATACCAAATACCTAAACGCCCCGCCTGGCACAAAAACAGAACACGACACAAAAAGGCACCCCCGGAAACCTGCAACAAGAACAAGAAACCGGGAGCACCTTTTACACCAAAAAACTACCCAACAACACCCAAAACATCACCCACAGAAACACCCAACCCCAACACCGGAGAACCCGACGGAACATCAACCCAACCACCCGACACACCAAAACCAGACCTACCAAACAAACCACCCGACACACCCGAACCATTCACCACACCCACCGGAGAACCAAAACCCTCCGAACCAGCAACAAACCCCAACCCCAAAGAACCCGACACACCATCACCCAAACCCGCCCCAGAACCCGCAGAACCCCGCACAGAACCAACAACAGACCCCAACAACACATCACCCACAAACCCCCTAACACGACCCAAACCAGCCTCCACCAAACCCCACACACCAAACCCCGCACCCAACAAATCAACCCGAGAAGCAACAGGCGAAACACCCACCAACCCCAAAGAACCACCCACACCAGACAACACACCCACAACATCATCAACACAACCCGCCCCCGACAAACCCATCACACGCGAACCAACCCCACCACCCGACACAACCGAACCACCATAAACACCTGACAAACCACCCACACACCCCGACACACCCAACGACGAAACGAAAGACAGCGAAAATAGCCCAAACATAAACACCGAAGCGGATTATATGCCCGCTAAGGCAACAGCCGAAAACGACAATAGCGAAGAA
>QWCF01000046.1_pt1 | contig 118186 bp, 132 predicted proteins | sample 1972521 | NCBI WGS metagenome assembly QWCF01 (sample SAMN09866715, study PRJNA288562) | Human oral metagenome isolate term4_saliva, whole genome shotgun sequencing...
CCGAAAATAGTGAAGCCAAAGATGAAAAAGAAAGACATTGAAATTCCAGAAACCACAGACTTTTCACCTAAAGCGTTTAAAAAGTTACAACGAGAGCTCGCTTTGGCTCGTGCGGAGATTGCTTATCTAAAGGAGTTGGAGGCGCTCGACCGTCAAAAACAACGACAGAAAAAAGAAAAATCATTGAAATATTGAAGCCAAACCACGTGTTAAATGATTTACTTCGTGTGGCTAAAATGCCTCGCTCAAGCTTTTACTATAAAGAGAATTGCTGAATTACAGGCTGAAATTGAAGAATATTTAGTGTATTACAACCAAAACTGAATTAAACTTGGTTTAAAAGGATTGAGCCCAGTGCAATACCGAGCTCAATATTTAAGTTAACTAACCTGTCCAACTTTTTGGGGGCAGATCAAAATTTGAGATAAGAAGGTTAAATGCATCAAATATGATGAACCACTAACCTTTTCCCTTGATGTTCTAACACTTCTGCATCTAAACCAAATACGCTTTTTAAATGCTCAGTTGTGATGATTTCTTCAGGCATGCCTGTCATCACAATTTCCCCGTTTTTCATCGCCACAATTGTGTCAGCATAAGCCGCTGCCATATTGATGTCATGCACCACCATCACAGTAGTGAGAGCTAACTCATCGGTCAGTTTTCTCAACAATCGCATCAATTCACGGGCGTGAAACATATCCAGATTATTAAGTGGTTCGTCCAGCAGGACGTGATTAGTTTTCTGGCAGAATGTCATCGCAATCAACGCACGCTGGCGTTGCCCGCCAGAAAGTTCGTTTAGAAAACGATTTGCCAGAGGTTTAAGCTCAAAACGTACTAAGGCTTCATCAACGATCTCTTGATCAAGCGGTCGAATTTTGCCTTGATGATGCGGGTAGCGCCCAAATATCAACAAATCCTGCACGGTGATACGGCTGTGGATTACATTATCTTGCGTAAGGATCGCTAAATTTTGGGCGATGGTGCGAGAATGAGTGGTAGCAATATCGTAACTGTCTAACAAAATTTGACCGCGTTGAATAGGGTTCAAACGGGCGATGAGTGAAAGCAGGGTAGATTTCCCTGCACCATTTGCACCCACAAGAGCAGTAATGCCTCCGTTCGGAATGGTGAGGTTAATGTTTTTTAAAATCGGACTTTGCCCGATCTGATGGGAAAGATTTTTAACTTCAATCATTTTTGTTTTTTTAACATCAAATAGATAAACACAATGCCGCCAGCAAATTCTATTACGACACTTAACACACCTTGTAGTTTGAAGAGCTGTTCAAACACGGCTTGTCCTAATACCAGTGTGATGGCGGAGATAATGAACGTGAGCGGAATGCGGACAGAATGTTGCATGGTTGGACTAATGGCATTCACTATGGCACAAACCAACAATCCCAAGAAAAGAATTGGTCCCACCAAAGCCGTTGAAACGGAAACCAGCAAGGCACAGCAAATTAACAGTTGATGTGAAAAGTGATTGTAGTTGATGCCTAAGCCGATAGCCTTGTGTTTGCCGAGCATTAAGACATCAAGTTTGTGGCGTTGTGTCCAGATCCAGATAGCCGTAAATACAGCAATTGCAATGCCAATCGTAAGAAGTGTTGGGTTAGCACTATTAAAGCTCGCAAATGAAGAGCTTTGAGCAACGGCAAATTCTTCGGGATCGATCATACGCTGTAATAAATTATTCACACTGCGGAAGAAAACACCAAATACGACACCGATGAGCAACATGCGTGCGATGTCGGCATTATCTCGGGTAAGCGTGCGGAATAGCAACAATGCTGCTGCGAGCATCAATAGCGTTTCAAAGGCAAATTTTCCGCTGATGTTTAATTGAGTAAATCCCACACCGCCAATTAAAAAGACAAGCAAGGTTTGAATCAGCAGATAGAGTGAGTCAAATCCTAAAATGCTTGGCGTCAAAATTGGGTTATTTGTTAAGGTTTGGAAAAGCAATGTTGAAACGCCGATCGTGTAAGCGATGGTAAGTAACAACAATAATTTTTTGCCACGAAATGGCAAAACAAAATCCCAATTGCCGTTGCTGTTAAACAGCATAAAAAATAGGCCGCTTGCAAACAAAATAAGGCTTGAGATGAGCAAAATACGAGAGGACTTCATCATTTTTTCCCCTTAAAAAGTAGATAGAGGAAAAGCACCGTACCAACAATACCGAAAATGGTTGAAATCGGTACTTCAAACGGCTCATTTACCACGCGACCTAAAATATCACAGACTAAGATCAAATTCGCTCCAAGTAATACCACTGCTGGCAAGTTTTGACGAAGGCGATCGCCTGCAAGGCGAGAAACGATATTCGGCACGACCAAACCAATAAACGGAATTTGTCCGACTGTAACAACAATCACCGCGGTAATCATTGCCACAATAATTAGAGCTATCCATGTCATTTGGTGGTAATTAATCCCAAGACTAGTACTGATATTCTGCCCAAGTCCTGCAATACTCAGTTGATCTGCAAGAATATAGATGATTACGGCTAAACCCGCTGTAAGCCATAGTAGTTCATAACGCCCAGCAAGTATGCCTGAAAAATCACCCGCAAACCAGACAGAAAGAAGTTGTAAACTGTCGGTTTCGTAGGCAATAAAAGTCGTTACCGCTTCAATAATATTACCGAAAATAATCCCAACCAGTGGCAACATCAGTTTTTGATGAGGCGGAAGGTTACGCATCAACAGCATAAAAATTGCCATACCAATGAGAGCAGTAACGGTGGCAAAAGACATCTTAAACAGCAATGGAGTCGCAGGGAAAAGCAGGGTTGCGATCAAAATGCCAACGGCTGCACTTTGACTTGCCCCAATCATGCTTGGTTCGATAAAACGATTCTTAAGCACAATTTGCAATACCATTCCTGCTACGCTTAATGTTGCTCCAACAAGGATGACTGCAAGAGTGCGAGGAAGGCGGCTAATAAAGAAAAGTTGTGATTGCTCAGGCTGGCTAAACAATTCGCCCCAATGAAAATCCGCTACCCCCACGGACATGCTGAGGGGGCAGAGGATTAAAAGTAAGAAAAGATTAAAAAATGTGAGCTTCTGCATTATTTAGAGAAGGCTTGTTTGATATTGTTAAGGTCTAAACGCATTTGCTCTACGCTACCTGCAGCAAGATAAGCAGAGCTGCTGAGATAAATAATGTGCCCGTTTTTCCACGCTTTAGTTTGGTGAACTAATTCGTTATCTAGCACTTCTTGGGCTGTTTTGCCTTCTTCACCAATTGCTGCGGTGCGGTCTAACACGAATAACCAATCTGGGTTTACTTTTTGTAAGTATTCAAATGAAATTGGCGTACCGTGATTTGCCCCTTTGGTGTTCACTTCAAATTTTGCTTCAGGAATATCAAGGGCAGAGTGAACCCAACCTAAGCGACCTACAGGACCAAATGCAGACATTTTGCCGCCGTTAACAAGCACAATTAAGCCATTTCCTTTACCTTTTACCGCTTCTTTGGTTTCAGCGATTAAGGTTTCAAGCTCCGCTTTTAATTTTGCCGCTTCAGCTTCTTTATTGAATAATTTACCGTAGTTTTCGATGTTGTTTAAACCACCTTGTAAAGTGTTCACTTCTTTCGGTGTAGTGACATCAATCGTCGTTGCAATATTTTTCAACTCATCCACTTTTTTCGCCGCACGACTACCGACGATAATTAAATCAGGTTTTAAGCCGTTTAATGCTTCGTAATTTGGCTCAAAAACAGTACCGATATTTACCGCTTTTTCTGTCGCTGGTTTTAAATATGGTAAGGTACGAGCCACATCAGGACTACCTGCAACAGGTACGCCTAAATGTGCAAGCGTATCAATTGCTGCGGCTTCAAATACGGCAAGTTTGGTTGGTGTTTGAGTGAAAGTAACATCACCACGAGCGGTCGGAATGGTCACATCTTTTGCAAATGAAACTGAAGAGCATGATACCGCAAGGGCTAAAGTAAGGAGTGTTTTTTTGAACATAAGAAATTCCTATTAAAAGCTAATCAATGGAACAGAAGATTTATTGAAAATAATTCTCAAAAGCGTGCTAATCTTACCTGAGAATAGTTGAAATAGGAAGATAAGAAATGAAAAAACGGCAAGATTTTTGCAAAATTTGCAAGAAATCTTACCGCTTGAAAAGGGATTACCTAAATAGTGGTGTCAATTATTTTACACGTGAAACGTATTCGCCAGAGCGAGTATCTACGCGGATAACTTCACCGATTTGAACGAATAATGGCACACGAACAACCGCACCTGTGCTTAATGTTGCTGGTTTACCGCCAGTACCTGCTGTATCACCTTTTAAGCCTGGGTCTGTGTCTGTTACTTCTAATTCTACGAAGTTTGGCGGAGTTACAGAGATCGCAGAGCCGTTCCATAATGTGATGATACATTCTGCTTGGTCAACTAACCATTTGTCGTTGTCACCTAATGCTTTTGCATCTACAGAAATTTGCTCGAAAGTTTCTGGGTGCATAAAGTACCAGAAATCTTCATCTTTATAAGAGTATGTGTAGTTGTAATCAACAACGTCTGCAGCTTCAACAGTTGAACCTGATTTGAAGTTGATTTCTAATACTTTACCTGAAATCAATTTACGGATTTTAGTACGCGTAAAGGCTTGGCCTTTACCTGGTTTTACGAATTCATTTTCAACGATTACGCAAGGTTCGCCATCTTGGATAAATTTTAAACCTGGTTTGAAATCAGTAGTGCTATAGTTAGCCATGGTTTCCTCAATGTTTACAAAAAGTTAACAAAATTGAACAACCCGCTATTGGGTTTGTCAAAAACACCCCATATAATACCGCAAATATTCAAAGATCTCTAAATTTTTTTACGGTATAATCCAAAATTCTTTCAAAAAGGATAGAAAATGAAAAAACTTATTACTCTTTCAACAATTTTAGCGTTATCTGTGGTATCTGTTGTGGAAGCAAAAGGGATGCGTTCTGCTCGCTCTGTTTCTGGTCGCACGATTAGTGCACCTGTGCAGCCAATGAAAATAAACTCACAACAAAAAACAAATACGCAGCAACAAACACAACGCGATGCGACTTTTGATAACACGCGTGCTGCTCAAACCGCTCAAGCACAGAAAGCAGGTGGCAATCGTTTAGCGAGCTTTGCAACAGGGGCAGCAGCAGGTTATGTGTTAAGTGAAATGCTTACGCCATCAGCAGCACAAGCGAATCAAACCACTCAGCAGGCTGCTCAGCCAACCGCGGGCACTACACAAGCGGTAGAAAAAACAGCAGATGTTGCAAACGCACAAGTGGCTCAATTTAAGAGCATTGGTGGTCAAATTGATCCATTCTTAATTGAGAAAACTGATGGTTACCGTCGCTATTGCATTGAAGGTGTGCAATATTTAATTCCAGCATTGGCAGGACAAACCGTACAGGCATCCCCCGTCGTGATGGTCAAACCAAATGGTAGCCCACTTGAGTGCCGTTTAGTGCCATAATATTCAACAAAAATTCCAATATAGGGCGTGTTAAGCACGCCCGTTTTACTTATTTATTGCTATGCAATCAATTTCAATTCATACCGTTCAAACCAAACCGCAATGGCTAACAGATTTAGCCGAGGCTTTTAATGAGCCTGTTAAATTGCTGACTTTTCTTGAGCTCAATCCTGCAGATTTTGAACAAGCAATTTTAGCGCGCAAGCTGTTTCCATTACGAGTACCAAGAAGTTTTGCAGAACGAATGGAAAAGGGCAATCCGCAAGATCCACTGTTTTTGCAAGTGATGTCGGCAGAGCAAGAGTTTTTACAAGCAGAAGGGTTTACGCAAGATCCGCTTGAAGAGCAACATAGCCCTGCACCGAATATTTTGCATAAATACCATAACCGTTTGTTATTCATGCTCAAGAATAGTTGTGCGGTGAATTGTCGTTACTGCTTCCGTCGCCATTTTCCTTATAACGAAGTCAAAAGTAATAAGCAAATTTGGCAAGAGAGTTTGTTGTATATTGAACAACATACTGAACTGGAAGAGATTATTTTGTCGGGCGGTGATCCTCTGATGGCAAAAGATGAAGAGCTTGATTGGTTGCTGACTCGATTAGAGGCAATTTCGCATCTTAAAACCTTGCGTATTCATAGCCGTTTTCACGTGGTGATTCCAAAGCGCATAACTGAAACGCTTTGTCAGCGATTACAAGCATCTCGCTTAAATATTGTACTGGTTTCACACATCAATCACGCTAATGAGATTGATGATATTTTGGCTGAAAAACTGGCTGATTTAAAACGAATTGGCGTTACTTTGTTAAACCAATCGGTGTTGCTTAAAGGTATTAATGATAATGCGCAAATTTTAAAAGCCTTGAGTGATAAACTTTTTTCTGTTGGTGTTTTGCCTTATTATTTACATCTATTAGATAAGGTTGAAGGTGCAAGCCATTTCTGGATATCAGATGAGCAAGCCTTTGAAATTTATCAAGCATTGCAAAAAATCAGTTCGGGTTATTTAGTGCCGAAATTGGTGCGCGAAATCGCACGTGAGCCGAATAAGACCTTGATGGGATAATTAAAAAGCAGGAAATTATGGCTGATTACAATCCACGCTCAAAAGAGAAAAAACAAGATAAACAAGTAGAACAGATCAACATTGCCCCTCATTCGATTGAAGCGGAACAAGCAGTGCTGGGCGGGATTATGCTCAGTAACGATCAATGGGATAATGTGGTTGAGCGTATTCAAGCAAGCGATTTTTACACCCACGCCCATCGTGTTATTTTTGAGCAAATGGAAGCCTTGGTGCGAGCCAATAGTCCCATTGATATTATCACTCTAGAACAAGCCTTAAAAGATAAAGGCGTAGCTCAAGATGTAGGTGGCTTTGCCTATTTAGCTGAGCTCTCGAAAAATACGCCAAGTGCCGCGAACATACTGGCATATGCAGATATCGTTCGCGATCGTTCCGATTTACGCAGTGTGATTAGTGCGAGTAATCAAATTGCAGAAATGGCGTATCACACCAAAGGACGAGATTCAAAAGAGGTGCTGGATGAAGCCGAACGCATCGTGTTTGAAATTGCAGAAAAACGCAATAGTGCCAATGAAGGGCCGCAAAACATTGATGATGTATTGATGACCACGCTCTCAAAAATTGAGTTACTCTCTAAAAATCGCCATAACGGTGGTTTAACAGGCATTACCACAGGCTTTATCGATCTCAACAAAAAAACTGCAGGGCTTCAGCCATCAGACTTAATTATTATCGCTGCTCGCCCATCAATGGGTAAAACCACCTTTGCGATGAATTTATGTGAAAATGCGGCGTTATCAGATGTTGATGATCCTAATGATCTGGATGAAAACGGCCTGCCGAAGAAAAAACCAGCCAAACCTGTGTTGATTTTCAGCCTTGAGATGCCTCGCGATCAAATTATGATGCGTATGCTTGCCTCGCTTTCTCGTGTCGATCAGACTAAAATTCGTACAGGTCAGCTGCACGATGACGAAGATTGGGCGAAACTATCGACAACGATTTCAATTTTGCAGGGTCGCAAAAATATCTTTATTGATGACAGTTCAGGCTTAACCCCAACTGAAGTTCGCTCTCGTGCAAGACGTGTCTATAAAGAGAATGGAGGTTTGAGCTTGATTATGGTGGATTACTTGCAGTTAATGCGTGCACCAGCGTTCTCTGATAATCGAACCCTTGAAATAGCCGAGATTTCTCGCTCGCTTAAAGCATTAGCAAAAGAATTACAAGTGCCAGTGGTTGCGCTTTCTCAGCTCAACCGTAGTTTGGAACAACGTGCCGATAAACGCCCAGTGAACTCAGATTTACGTGAATCGGGCTCCATTGAGCAAGATGCGGATTTGATTATGTTTATCTACCGCGATGAGGTTTATAACGACAATTCCGATCTTAAAGGCATTGCCGAAATTATTATCGGTAAACAGCGTAATGGGCCGATTGGTAAGGTGCGTTTAACCTTCCAAGGGCAATTCTCCCGCTTCGATAATTACACGGGCGGTGGCGATTGGAATGGAGAAGATTAAGATGATCGAGGATAAAATGAGCAAAGCGAATTTATGTGCGATTTATCGTAGCACTCGTAAAGACGGAATGTTCCTCTATGTCGCAAAACGAGACCAATTTGATGCGGTGCCTGAAGTCTTAATGCAACAATTCGGCAAGCCGCAATTTGTAATGTTGTTTAACCTTGTTGGCGAAAAGCCTCTCAAGCGGGCGAAAAACAAAGATGTTTTACAAGCTGTTGAGCAACAAGGTTTTTATTTACAAATGCCACCACCGCCAGAAGATTTATTGAAGGCATTTTTGGCGGAGAAACAAACAGAAAATTCAAATTAACACGGACTTTCCCTTGAGATTATTCCTTGCAGAAAAACCCAGCCTTGCCCGAGCCATTGCTGATGTGCTGCCTAAACCACATCAGCGGGGCGATGGCTACATTCAATGTGGCGACAATGATGTTGTGACTTGGTGTATTGGTCATTTGCTGGAACAGGCTGAGCCTGATGAGTATGATGAACGCTTTAAAATGTGGCGGATGGAGCATCTGCCGATTGTCCCTACGCAATGGAAACTCGTGCCGAAGAAAGAAACTCTCAAGCAACTGCAAGCGGTCGAAAAATTAGTTAAAAAAGCAGATATACTCGTCAATGCAGGAGACCCTGATAGAGAAGGGCAGCTGTTGGTGGACGAAGTGTTTAGTTATCTCAATGTCCCTCCTGAAAAACGTAATCAGATCCAACGCTGTTTGGTTAGTGACCTCAACCCGAATGCTGTAAAAAAAGCAATTGAGAAATTGCAAAATAACCGTGATTTTATACCGCTTGCCACTTCGGCGCTTGCCCGTGCACGAGCCGATTGGCTTTATGGGATCAATATGACCCGTGCCTACACACTCCAAGGCAGATGGGCGGGCTATAAAGGTGTGCTTTCAGTCGGGCGAGTACAAACGCCTGTTTTGGGACTGATTGTTAGGCGCGATCTTGAGATCGAAAATTTTGTGCCAAAAGATTATTTTGAAGTGTTGGCGAACGTTTGTGTGCCTGAAACCAATGAGACTTTCCAAGCCCAATGGCAGCCAAGCAAAGCCTGTGAAGATTATCAAGACGAAGACGGACGAGTGCTTTCCCGCGGTTTAGCGGAAAATGTGGTTAAACGTATTACCGACCAGCCTGCGACCGTCACCGAGTATCAAGATAAAATCGAAACGGAAACCGCTCCGCTGCCTTATTCGCTTTCAGTGCTACAAATTGATGCCGCTCGCCGCTTTGGATTATCGGCTCAAGCGGTATTAGATATTTGTCAAAAACTGTATGAAACACATAAGTTGATTACCTATCCTCGTTCGGACAACCGATATTTACCGAATGAGCATTATAATGATCGTTTTAAAGTGATGGCAGCCATTGCCCATCATCTGCCTGAATATGCGGAGAAACCCGAAACTGTTGAACCCAATATTCGCAATCGTTGTTGGAATGATAAAAAGGTTGAGGCTCACCATGCAATTATTCCGACTGCTCGACAAGGCAATGTGCAACTGACCGAAAATGAAAAACGGATTTATCAACTGATTGCACGCCAATATTTGATGCAATTTTGCCCAGATGCTGAATATCGCAAAGGGCAGATTCAGCTTGAAATTGCTGGTGGAAAATTTAGCACTTCATCACGAAGTCTATTAACCGCAGGTTGGAAAAGTTTGCTTGGCAAAGAAGATAGCGATGAAGTAATGTTGCCTCTTCTGCCTGTGGTGAAAAAAGGGCAAGTTTTGCATTGTGATAGCGGTGAGATTGTGAGTAAAAAAACGCAACCACCTCGCCATTTTACAGACGCGACTCTGCTTTCAGCCATGACGGGAATAGCTCGTTTTGTACAAGATAAGCAGCTGAAAAAAGTGCTGCGTGAAACTGATGGATTGGGTACAGAAGCAACCCGAGCCAGTATTATCGAATTGCTGTTTAAACGCGGTTTTCTGATTAAACATGGACGAAATATTCATAGCACGGAAGCTGGGCGGATTTTGATTTTTGCGTTGCCTGAAACGGCTACACTTCCTGATATGACCGCTCATTGGGAAATGCAACTGACAGATATTAGCAAAAAACAGGCAAGCTACCAGCAATTTATGCACGAATTAGTGACACAATTGCCATCGTTATTGCATACAGAGCGAGATAAATTGCAAGATTTATGTAAAATCACACCGCCTGTGCGTTATCAATATGCTAAAACGAATAACAAGCAGTCGAATTTTAATAAAAAAATGCAAAGTGTTGAAAAATAGAACAAATGACAATTTAATGTGAAATTTCTTATTGCAAAGCATTCGAATAATCAGTAATATTCACGCCATCGCAATTTATTAGCGTCAGGATTTAGAGAAGTATCAATGTTAAATATTCTTACAGTTATTTATCTTGTTGTTGCGGTTGCATTGGTTGGTTTTATCTTAATGCAACAAGGTAAGGGAGCAGACGCAGGAGCATCATTTGGTGCTGGTGCAGCAGGAACAGTATTTGGTTCAGCTGGCTCTGCAAATTTCTTATCAAGAACAACAGCAGTATTAGCAACAATTTTCTTTGCTATTAGCTTGATTATTGGCAACATCAACACTCATCAAGCTAAACCAACAAGTCAATTTGATGACTTAAGTGATGTAAAACAAAACATTACACAACCAGCGGAAGTCAAAACAAAAAATAACGATATTCCGCAATAAAATAGAAATTTTGCTCTGGTGGTGGAATTGGTAGACACGCTATCTTGAGGGGGTAGTGTCCATAGGATGTGCGAGTTCGAGTCTCGCCCAGAGCACCAACTATAAAAAGCCTAGTCATAAAACTAGGCTTTTTTATTATCTAAAATCCTTTCTAAATCAATCACTTATCTTAACTCTCTGATCTAATATCCACTGTTTTTATATTTATTATTTTGTATCTTATTTGTTCTATTTATTTCCATTTTGTTCTGTTTTATACTTGCATTACGCCAAATTTACGCCATCAATTACGCCAAGAGGAGGTTTGTAATGGCTACGATTAGAAAGCGTGGAGAAAGTTGGAGGGTAGAAATTGCGAAGAAAGGTATTCGTAAATCTGCTACTTTTTCTACTAAAACAGAAGCGACAAAATGGGCTTTGTTTATTGAGAGCCAGATTGATGCCGGGGAATATTCGCCTGTGCCTAAAATGACTTTTGCTGAGTTGATTGATAAGTATGTGGAAGAGGTAACACCGAGTAAAGGTGGGGCAAGATCGGAGGCGTTGCGGTTAAATCGGATTGCAAAAACACCTTTAGGTGCAGTATTGTTAGAAGAGTTGAGTAAAGCGGACTTTGAAAAATGGCAGGAAAAGCGTTTGACCGAAGTGTCGGTATTAAGCGTGTTGCGTGAACGGGTAAGTTTATCAGCGGTAGTTACTCAAGCTATTAAATGGGAATACTTGAAAAACAATCTGCTTTCCTTGGTGGAAAAGCCGAAAGAACCACCACCACGCACAAGGCGTTATTCGCAGGAAGAAATCGACCGTTTGTTGTTTGTATCTGGCTTTGATTTCGGGAAACCATCTGAAACAATGATTAGCCGTGTAGGAGCTTCTGTTCTGTTTGCGATTGAAACGGCAATGCGAGCAGGCGAAATCTGTAATTTGAAGTGGGAGGATGTGAATTTTGAGAAATCCACCGCTTTTTTACCGAAAACAAAGAACGGGTTTGCTAGGACTATTCCGCTTTCGTCAATGGCTGTGGAAATTTTAAAACATTTGGAAGGTGTGAAAAACGAGGGAAATCCTACCGTATTTCAGGTTAAATCAGGTTCGCACGATGCAATTTTCCGCAAAATGAAAGAGTTGGCAGGGCTAGCTGATGAGGATTTGCATTTTCACGATACGAGAAGAGAGGCATTATCTCGTTTAGCAAAAAAAGTTGATGTGATGACGCTTGCCAAAATATCAGGGCATAGAGATATTAAGATTTTGCTTAATACCTATTACGCCCCAGATATGAGCGATGTGGCGGGGTTGTTGGATTAGGTGTATTTTTTCTTTTTGTGGCGGGTAAAAAAAGCCTTTACTTCCTCGCTTACAAAGAGTTTTTTCGGGTCTTTTTTGGTTCGGCCTTCAATATCGACAGGTGCAGGGAAACGTGGATCGGGAATAATGTTTTTAAAAACGTGTCCGTAAGAAAATCCCATATAATCTGCAATATCTTGAATTGTCCATAAGCCTTTTTCTACTTTTGGCGTAATGAGCAGTTTTTCAACCTCACAAAGTTTGGCAAAAAGCTGGTTGTTGCTGATGGGTTGTTCATCAAGTTCTTGTTTTTCTATTTGTTCCATTATTTCTCTCCAAATAAAACGCCCTTAAAACTAAGGGCGTGGGTTTATAGAATCATTTTTGCGAGTTGGTTAAAGGCAGCGTAGCCTTTGTACCAGTATTCGATGTTGCCTGTTTGGGCGAAGTTGTGCCAGTACCATTTGATTTGTAGGCGGAGTTGTTTTTCAGTCATGGTGCATTCCTTAAATTTAAGGAGTGGGAAACCGCCTCACGTTGTTTCAGGTGAGGTCTGTTGAGTATTTAAGGATTATTTAAATACTGCGACTGAGGTTGCGGATTCGTTGTAGTGTCCGATTGCAAGTGGTCGGCGATTGGTACGGTTGATGCGGTCGTTAATTTTTCTGACGGCTGGGTTGGTGGTGCGAATATATCGCTGAACCACGTCCAAGTTAAATTCTACGCTGCTTTGCTGATGACTACGGAATGGGCGTAATGCGTGCATTAGGGTTTCTACGCTTTCGGAAAATCTTGTGACGGCGTAGTAGAAGTTTTGCCAGTCGAGCCACTCTTGTTCGGTTAGCTCCAGATTATCCATTCGGTCAATCGGGGCGTAGCTGTTGCCGAGTGTGGTTAGAAAGCCGATGGCATCTTCAAATTGTGAGGGTTTGAGTTGGTCGTATTTGCCCACTTTAAACAGACTTTTAAGTTGGCGATAGATTTCTGCGTAACTCATTCCTGTGCGGTGATGAGCTTTCACGACTGCCTCTTGGATTGCTTGCTGTTGTTCTGGGTTGAGAGTATCTCCACCTTTGTGTAGGTTTAAGAACGCTCTTAATACGACAAGATGGAATTTCGGGCTAATCCACATTGCGTAGGCGATTACCAGTTCTTCGCAGGCGTAAGTGCCACGCAACCCACGACCACCTGTAGTTTTAAAGATCAGATCTGTGCTTTTAACTTCTTTTTGAATTTCTGAAATTATATCTTGAGTTGTATCTAAACGAATAAATAAAGATGGGCGATGTTTTTCTGCATTACCACTTGCTTTATGAAGATCGTTTAATGAATAAAGGTTATCGATTTGACGAATTGCGTTTTGAGAAATGATTAAGTTTGACATTTTCTATGCCCTATTAGATTTAAGTTTAAGTAATCCGAACACTTAAGTAGGGTGATCGGGGTTCAACTTACCGCTAATAGTCGGCGGAGCTTATTCAGGTGTATTGTATATCGCTCTCTCGCCCCGATCTTTGAAATCCTCAGATGTGAGGATTTAGGATTTCCACTTCTCAGATATGAGAACTGGGAATTTTAGGCATAAAAAAACCGCTATGCTGTCGGGTGCGGATTGCCGCTATTAGTTGTAAGTGCGGTAATCATAATCCGATGTGAGCGGTGTTGTCAATGGTTAAGCAAATAAAACGTCCCTCTTTTCATTTTCCTCTTCAACCCGCTTAATCTCCGGCAAAGGTTCTTCGCCGAATTTCATTGGCTCGTGGAAATTTACGGTTTTGCCTCCTTCAGGGCATCTATCCCACGAAATACGGTGGCGGATAACGTGGTAAATATCGCCCGCGTTGCGTTCGAACTGCATTTCTCTGAGGTCTAAGTAGGGTTCAACAAAGCGTTTAAAGTTGTCTTCTACCATCCAGAAATAGCAATCCTCTCTGAATTTCAAGCAAGGCTCAAGGGCGAACCATTGCCCAGCGTGAAGGCGTTCATAAAGCTCACATGCGTCTTGCACGATTTGAGCTTGTTTTTCGGTAAGAGTGAGTTGGTATTTGGTCATAAATCTCCCTCTTTCACAAACACACCATCAATCATCTTGCCTTTTCGGTCTTTGATTTGGTCGTAGGCGTATTGGAGGCAGTCGGTAATATCTAATTTCTGGTCATTGCAAAGTGCTAATAGACTTCCAAAGCATTTTGCAATGCTACGTTTCATTGAGGTTTTCTTTTGATACGCAGATAAATCATCATAAATCCATATAGTTTCAGCTAATTTGCCAGAGTGTACAGTAAAGTCTAAAGGAATTAGTTCTGAAAAATAGCTTTCTGGCATTTTGAATGTGTTTACATAATGATCAAATTCATTTTCAAGATTGAATTGCTTATTAAGAATAATCAGCACAACAGTACAATCCCCTATACTGTCTTTAATTAACTCAGGTTTGTTTTTAGCAACACCACCGCAAAGTTCGCCGAATTCTTCCATCAGTTTAAGCATTTGTTTCTGTGGTGTTGAGCCGTGAATTAAATTACGGTCTTCTGCCCATTGTTCGATTTGTTGAATTAGTTTTTGCATAGGTATTCCTTATTAACAAATTTCAATCACGCCAACAGATTCTGCTTGTTTTAGAAAGGCTTTCACTACATCTATTGCTTGCTCAACCTGTTCCGCTTGTTTTTTATCAGAGAGAAGTTCCCCAGGTTTAATATAACCACCGAGAAACAAATCATAGTATGGATCTTCTGTAAAAATAGGTTCTTTAGCGTCTTTAAAATTAAATATCATTTGGTATTCCTTGTTAGATTGCAATAGATATGCATAGATATTGATAAAAATGCATATCTAACGGTGATATGTCGATGAAATTGATTTCGTCGAGATGATGTGACCAACATTGATGTCAGAGACTACTTATGATTAGGTAATTTCATGAATAAAAGCCAATGAGTTTTTGCAGCTCGCCCTGATTTATGTCCAAGCAGTGGTTGCTGACCAAGCATCTCAATGATTTTGCTTACAGGTATTTGCGTTTCGTTCCACTTAAAAACGAGCGTACCAAAGTTATCTAGCACCCGCATACATTCATCAAATCCTTTTCTAAGCTGAGTGGACCAATCAGGATTTAGTAGTCCATATTTTTTAACCAGCCAACTGTTATCTCCGCCTTTTATTAAATGCGGTGGATCAAATATCACAAGCTTAAAGGTATTATCTGGGTAGCTCATCTGAGTAAAATCATGAATGACCTGTGGTTCAATAGATAACGAGCGAATTTTATTACCATCTTTAAATAAAACATTCTCTCGGCGAATATCTGCAAAAGTAACATTCGGGTTATTTTTATCAAACCAAAACATACGGCCACCACAACAAGCATCAAGTATTGGCGTGAACGGTTCTTCAAGCATAGACTAATCCTTTGGCGATTCTGGGAGTGGTTGCCAGTGGGTAACTTTTCCACACTCTCCATTATTACTATAAAACCGTTTGCTCATATGATTACCCACTCGCCAGGCAATAAATCGAGATTTTGGATCATTATATTCTTCTATACCGTAAACAAGTACAGACTCAAATTCTTTTGGCAATCTCTCCGAACATTTAATCCAGTTACTCATTTAACGCCCCTTTCATTGCATTTAACCACGCTTTAGCATCTTCTTCGGTACGGAAGCAGTTTCCTGTTGGTGCACAATTCTCTATTTCTCTTTCATCACTGGCATATCTAGAACTATCTACAATCAAGTTTCCAATGATTGATTTATTAATGTAGAAAAATGGTTCGCCTATCTTAGGCTTAAATGGTATTGGCAAAGTTACTGTAATGGTTGGCGTTGGTTCTTCATACATGCCGATGATGTCATAAGGGTTATTGTTAATCGAATATTTGTCATTCTTAAAAAATGAAAATCCATCTTCTGTCCATTGGTTACGCTCATACTGTGTTTTACTATCCCCAACAAGGCACACGCCTTGTAGTCGGAAAATATTTAATGGAAAGAACTCTATATAGTCAGCCATAATGTAAGCCTTATTACCATTTCTTAACTGCACTGGCTTGCCTGCTAAAGCTTCTTCTAAATCAAAAGGTTTCATTTGGTTCTCCTATCTGGACGGCTTAAATCTCAGCCGTCCTGTTGTAAGTAATAAAACGGGGTAAAGTAACAATCCATTACTTCACCCGTGAGGGGGTTAGCGTGTTGAATTTCTGCGGGAATACCCAGTAGGGAAAGCTGGACAAAGCACATTTGCACGCTTTTTAAGTCAATATCTTGTGCAATTACACGCAATTGAGTTTGTGGGTTAAAGCCTTGTTGTCGCATCGTTTCGCAAAAAGCGATGATAAGTGCACCGCTTCCGCAGGTAGGTTCGTTTAAGGTGTAGTAACCTTGTTGTTCGATTTCTTGGCGGAATAAAATGCTTGCCATCAGGTTACCGATACTGAGCGGGGTGAAACATTGCCCGCGTTGTTTGTTGGCAAGTTCTAACTGCATATAGCATTGTCCGAGAATATCTTGCGGTGCTTTTTCTGACTCATGGAGTAAGATTTGCCCCATTTGGTAGAATTGTTGCATCTCTTCATCGGTGTAGCGGGAATAGATGGCAAAATAGCGGTCTTCCCGATTGATAAAAGGTCGGCTGATACTGCAAGCACAAATTTCCACGAAGTCTTGAAAGACACGGAGGTTATCGTGCTTGCGCCCAAGTTGTTGGATAAGTTTGAGTAGCTCTTCCATCACAAACTTTCCAAAAAACTCTCAAGGGCAGCGGGTGCAACTTCAAAATCCCAATACATTCGGCTAAGTGCTTTTTTATTGTTGCGATCGTGGTTGATATTCAGTGCATCCCTATCTGGGGGCAACGCAGTACTAGGAATGAGTAAGATTTTATATTCATCAGGCGTTTGGCTTTTCAGCTCTTCAGTACTTATTGCTGTAATGAAAAAACAGAAGAAATCGGGCATTTCATCAGGTTTATAGCGGAAACTATACTGATAATTGCTCCCTTTGGTTTTTCTCAGCGTAGAAAACTTCACATCAATTTCTTTATCTTTGAACAGAAAATCAAAGCGTGGGTTGTTCATTCGATAATGATTGTTCATATCTATCGCATCAGGGACAAGCCGTTTAAATTCTTGCTCTGCCCAGCCACCTGCTGGGGTGGAGTTTGCTTGATAGATTTCACGATAACTTTGCCAGTTAGGCGAAAAACCTAGATTTTCGAGTGTTTTCGCACAAATCCAAACGCCTAACCCTGTCATTTCAACAATGCCGCGTAAATTGCCGTTGCATTGGTAATAAGCATCGAGCACACGATATTCAGTGGTTTCGTTTTGCTGAATGAAGTTGTGGTATTTGAGTGTGTGATACACAATACCCGGTTTTAGTCCGCATTCTTCTGCAAAGACGGCAATATCTTTGTAAGATTGGTATCGAGTTTGGGCAAGGTGTAAGAGTTGCTGCTCTTTGGTTTCATCTGCGATGATGCGTCGTAACTGTGGTTTGGTCATCTATTCCCCCTCAATATCTCCCGTCTTTCCTTTCTAGGCAGACTGTTAAATTTAACTATTCTGGCTAAATCCACTTGCTTAATAAGCAGCTCATTCAGCTCAGCAATACGAGCACCTTTGTCTTTTACCATCTGCTTAAGCCGATGATTTTCTCGTAACAAGCGGTCGTTTTCTTTGATGTGTTTTGCAAGCTGATATTTGAGATGCACGATCACACGTGCCTGTTTGGCGTATTTGCTGATGTACTCCCGTAGGTGTTTGCGCAGGGTAAGGGGGTTAAAAGGTAGGTACATAGCTTTCTCCAAGAAGGCGAGATTTAGCGACTTCAATCAATAACCGATATTCTCGTTTAATTCGATCATTGTGAACTTTTGCTGATTTCGCTAAAAACTCATCGACCGTTCCACTAAAACAACCACGATTGGCAAGTAATGAGCCATCTTTGGATTTATAAACGGTAAGTGTGCCTTGCTCTGTTCCCACTTTTGAAAACCAAACGAGATCGGCATTGCCAGACACCCGAGCATTGCCAGACACCCAAGCATTGCCAGACACCCGAGCATTGCCATACACCCAAGCATTGCCAGACACCCGAGCATTGCCAGACACCCGAGCATTGCCATACACCCAAGCATTGCCAGACACCCGAGCATTGCCATACACCCGAGCATTGCCATACACCCAAGCATTATTGGAATGAGTTAGATTATCTTCTTTTTCGATATAGCCACCGAGAGAGCCTGCTACAACTAAACCAAAATCAATAAGGGCTTTAATGCGGTAGAGCGTTTTGCCGTTTGGTGCAGTAATGGTATCGTTTTTGAGCAATTCGTATTTTTTCTGTGTCATTTTTAGTTTCCTTTGGGTACAAAAAAGCCCTCACAAGGAGGGCAATGCGTAGTAAGCTTGATTTTATCGCCACCACGTAGTAAGGCTTTAATCAGGAATTTTATAGATAAAGTCAGACTGTTCCGAGAATTTAGAAAGGCTTTGGTTATCCATATAAGCCTTGTAAACTCTCATTGTTTTCATCGCAAGTCTTTTTCTTTCAACATTTCCGTGTGCTGTTGCTTTTTTATTTTGAATTAAAAAGTTTCGAAACCGCACGACTGAAAAATCTCTTTCTGTAACAGGTTCGGGTGGTATGCCTGTTTTGAGAATAGTCATAAATCTTTTGGCATCATCTTCAGAAGAGTACAGCGAGCAGACAGCAATCGCAGTACATACAGGTGCAGAAGTTACACCTTTAATCGCACCTACACTCAATTCTTGAGCGAAAAGAACTAAATCTGTATTGCGTTCAAAATAATCTTGTAACTGATAGATATTAGGAGTAGCTGATTCTCCTTTAGTTGATAGGAATCTTAAAATAGCCGCCCCAGTGTTACTTAATGCACCTACGCCAGAAATCCGTAATTGGTCGTGAACACTTCTTACTCGTCCATTATCCATTGCAAGTGCTGCAGTTTTTTTAATGCCGTAAGTGACCATTACCCAAACCGCAACATCTGCCATTTCAATACCTTTTAATCGATGTTGCCCATCAGCTAACTCACCATTTTCAAAGAAGGCAATACCTTGATGAGTTGTTTCCCATTTACCTTGCAAGATAATGTCTCGATAGATTTTAGCTCTGCCAATGTTCAATGTACGATTTGAACCATTGTGGTTTTTTAACCATTCTGTTGCCATTTTGGGCGTAACGAGTATAATTTGTGCATTGATTTGATCTTTAAATTTCATCTTACTTACCTCAATCGCGGAAACTGTTTTAGCTCGGTAGTTTCCGCGTTTTTATTTAGAATGGAATATCATCATCAAATGAATTGTTCGGTTGAGCAGGTGCGTTACCGTAGAATTCATTTTGTGCTTGATAATTGGCTTGCGGAGCGTGTTGTTTGCTGCGTTCGTCCTTGTCTTTGGTGTTCGCTTTCAACCATTCCACGCGTTGAGCGGGTTTGTTTTCTAAGTGTTCAAGTAAGGTTTTGCCTGAGTTTGCACTAAATGGCACGATAATTTGAAGCGTGTGTGTATCACTACCATCTTGTTTTAAACGTAACACTTTCTGCAAGAACAAGCCGATGCGTTTATTTTGTAATTCAGGTACGGTAATGGCTTGCCCTGTATTTACTGCGGTTAGCTGTTGGATACCTAAGCACCCCATAATGGCTTGAATCATATTCTCGCCAAAACTAATAGGCTCACCGTTTTTCGAGGTGTAATACACATTCAAATAATCTGCCTTTAAACCGTCATCGGTTTCAATCGATAAATCAAGATATTTCGCACCAGATTGGGATTGTCCCCAGAGGGCTTTAGTAATGCGAGCCACGTAAGCCCCTGTTTCAGAAATAAAACCTGCTTGACCTGCTTTTACAGCTAAGTTTTGATTGTAAGTAAAAACTGCACTCATTTTAGTTTTCCTTTGGTAAATAAGCGGTTGAATTACCGCTTGAATGGAAATTAGGCGTCAATGCCCCAGTATTCGCAAATAGCATCATCAACAGCTTTGAGATCGTTGTCGATATATTGGCTTTCAAATAAGCCCATTGGGCTTTTTACGGTATCTTCGCCGTTGTTTTGGGTGGAGAATTGAAACTGCCCATCACTCACGCGAGTGCGTAGGCAAATCGTCACCATTCCTTCCAGCGTGATTTTTTCATCGAGCATTTTGCCGATGGTTTTAATTTTAGTTTTGCCGAATGCGTCCGTTTCGGTGTGTGCTAAAATATACACTCGCTTATTAGGCGAAAGTGCAACGGCTTGATTAAACACTTGCCACGCTTTTTCGCCAATTTCAGTGAATTTATCGTAGCCTTTTTCTTTGGCACGACGCATAAATTCGTTTGCCATAATGTACTGGTAATCGTCTATCACGATGATTTCACGGTCGGTTTTGGCAATCGCTCGGCAAATAGTTTCTGCGTTATCGCAGACAAAAATACTGCCTTCTGGATGCTCTTTCGTGAGCATCTTCCATTCAGTTGATCGGAATGGCAGAGGCTTGTGAATAGCCTGGATTAACAGCACCTTAGAGGGGTCAAGGTTTCGCAAACTGGTTGATTTCCCTGAACCACTTTCGCCTAAAATCAAGGTTGCAATACTCATCTTTCCTCCTATCTAATCGTTAATACTTCACTATCCACCAATCTTGCACCAATAATTTCCTCACTGTTTTTCAAGCGGCGTTTGATTTCGGTTTTGTTTGGCGTAATTTTGACGGTAACCAACTCTTCATCGAGGTTATTGGCAAGAAATTCATTCTCATCAAGTTCAACCGCATTGGCTTTTTGCAAGCGGTAGCTTAAGCTAAATAAGCCGCAATTGAGCTTACTCTTTCCGACCGCTTTCATATTTTCACGCAAGCGGTTTTTAATGCGGTCGATGTTGTTCTGGCGTGCTTTTTTCATTGCCTGCAAACGCTTGATTTCAGTATCAATCGGGTCGATTTCTGCTTCGATGTTTTTCATCATAAAAATCGTTTGCTGTGCCTTATTTTCGAACGCATCTTCGATTTGGTCTAAAGCGGTTAAAATATCTTCGTTTTCTGCAAACTCTGGATTTTGCAGTAAGGCGTAGATGTTTTGGTATTGGGCGGTAATTTCATAGAGTTTCATAGTGTTCCGTGTGGTGGTCTAGCATTGCATTTTCTGCAACAAGTTGATAAATACATTCATCGGCGAGCTGAACAAAATCATTAGGTTCAACCCATTTCAGGGCTTCTTGAATGCTCTTTTTAGCTTGGTTAAAGCGATATTGTCGTGATTTTTCACTTTGTTCGGTAAGGCTTTTAAATACATCTTTCATAGTGGTGTTTTCTCTCCCGTTATCGGATTAACCGAATAACAAGTGTTATCCCATTGGGGGAGTGGTGGTCGTCGTTTGGCAATCACGCCTGTTTCGGGCGTTTTTCTGAATTGCGGCATTTCAAGTGGTTGCTTGAAACGAAAGCCGTCGAGGGCGTTTTGTCTTTCGATTTCACGGGCAAGATGTGCCATTGCGGATTCTTTGCTTATGAACTTGGAGCGGTACACAATGATGCGGTTGTATCGAACTCGTGCGTACCAAAACCCTCCGTTTCGATGGGTGATTTCACAGGTGGCATCAATCATGCGGGGCTCCTAAATTCACACAGGTGGCAAGTGGAGATATTTTGGGGAATCACGGGCTCAGGTTGGCTGTCGAGGCAACCTCCAAGACTTAATACTGCACAAAAAAGCAGGGCGAAGAAAATACCTGTCAGGACTTTAAGGAAAGTTTGCATGTGGTTTTTCCTCTTGGTGTTCACGCAATTGTTTTTGAATAACGAGGTTACCAATCAATGCCGCAACAAAGGTGGGTTTGTCGGCTTCTGGTAAATCGGTGTAAAATGAGTAGAGCGTTCCCATTGCGTTGATTTCATCATCTAGGAAAGCTTCTATTACTTTTGTGAATTTCTGGAGTTTCATATGATTACCTTTGGCTATAATTGTCCGTATTGTGCAAAGCAAGATGTCGCCTTTACTGTTCGTCATATTGCCAGCAATGTTGCCGACACGGGGAAATATCGTGGACAGACCGTACATAATGTGTTTGCGACTTGTAACCATTGTTTTAATGGTATTTCGGCAATGTATGTGCTCAACGATAGCGACCGATACATCAATGGTATGCCTTCAGCTAATGGGTTGATTTCAGCCGTTCACGATAACATCGTGCATTTTTATGATGATATTTTTCAGCGTAAGCTGGATTGGTTTCCTGAAGCGTTAAAACCTGATGTGCCAGACCATTTGCCCGAAGAGGTTAGACGTAAATTTACCACTGCTGAGAAGTTGTATTTTTTATCGCAACACGATGGTGATCTGTTTGATTCAGCAGGTACGGCGTATCGCACCGCATTAGAACTCGCATTGAAACACCTAGACGATAACAGTGATAAAAATCTCAATTGGCGAATCAATCACTTGGTTAAAAATCAGGTATTAGTAAAACCAATGGGCGATTTTGCTCATCGCATTCGAGTTCTGGGCAATCAAGGCACGCATAGTGACATTTCATTTGCGGAGCTTGGCGAACTGCGGTTGTTTACGCAGTTGTTTCTGCAATATACCTTTACGCTACCTGCGATGATTCCTAACGTTGCTCAAGTAACTGGCGTTGTTGGTTAAGGGCGTATTGCAACACCTCTATCATTCCTTCTCGTTTTTCAATGCGGTCTTGGAGGTAGCAGATTTCGCATTCGATGTCGTATTGGCTTGGCATGTTCGGTTGCATAAATTGTGGGGTCATTTTTCTTTCCTCTTTCGGTGGAAATTTCATTAAAATCTTAAATTTCGGGTGCAAAAAACCGCCCCACAGGAAAGGTGGAGTGTGAGGCGGTGGGAGTAAGGTTTATTTAAATACCGCTTTTTTAGCTGTTGGTGTTTCAAGCAGGCTTGCCATACCTTGTACGAACATAAGGCGTTCGGCACTTGCGTGAATGTAGGCTTGGATGTTTTCCATACATTGGCTGAGTGGTTTGCCTAAGTTGTGGAGGTAATGGCTACCAAAGTGGCGGTCGATATCTATACCGATAAAGGTTGGTTGCACTTTAGTGCGTAAGTCGCTTGCCTGGTAAAGAAAATGATAGGCTTGCACCAGTAGGTTTAGGGGTTCGTCTGCAAGCGGTTGGATTTGGTTTGCGTTTTGCGATTCCGATTTATATAGGTTTAAGAACGCTCTTAATACGACAAGGTGGAATTTCGGGCTAATCCACATTGCGTAGCTTAAAACAAGTTCTTCACAGACGTATGTGCCACCGCTTGTGCCTCGAATGACTTTTACAGGCTCGCTGTCGCTATCTGCTTTGATAGCTTTGATGAGTTCTACTGTTGTATCAAGGCGAATGAAATTAGATGGTTTATGTTTTGCTTCGCCACCTGCAGCGAAATGAAGATCGTTTAATGAATGAAGATTGCCGAATTTACGGATTGTAGTTTTAAGAATGGTTAAGCTTGACATTTTTATGTCTCCGAATATTTAGTTAGTAATTCAATCAACCTTAGTAGGGTTGATCGGGCTTCAACTACCGCATTCGGACGGCGGAACTTATTTCCGTGAGGTGTTATATTAGGTTCTCTCGACCCGATCATTGATTTACTAAATGCTCAGATCTGAGCATTTGCAAATTTTAGACATAAAAAAACCGCTATACTGTCGGGTGCGGATAACCGCCGAATAATGTAGTGCGGTAATCATAATCCGATGTGAGCGGTGTTGTCAAACGGTTTTTTAACGAGAACCGCAAAACTCGCCTTGTTGCGTCTTACTTCAAACAAGGAATATAATTGTTGCGTCTTACTTCAACAATTACAGGAATTTATTATGTGGGAAGCGTTAATTACTTCCATCTTTTCCATCCTCAAATCTCATTTTGATGAGGTGATTATTCGTATTGCAATGTGGTTTTTGTCGTTTATTCTTTGTTGGTTGCTTATTCCTGTTCATATTCAGATTGAGCTAATGGCAAGACCACTACCTGCTTTACCTGATTATGCTCTTTGTCGCCCTTTCTATTAACAAACGTGGAAGCGTTGAGCCACAATCCGAGCGGGTTGAGATTAACCGCGAGTAGAAAAATAATACATTGCTTTAGGCTCATTTGCTTTCCTTTTCAATCATCGCATCAATGGTGTTATGCCATACTTCTGTATCTATCAGCTTGTCGGCTAAGATGGCTAAACCTGATGATTTCAGCTTTTCAAGCACTTTATTTTCCATTCGCTCAATGCGTTCTTGCATTGCATATTCAGGCGGTAAGCCTAATGCGTTGTAATCTTCGTAACCTATCATAAGTTGCTCCTTGTTTACCATTTAAAACAGCACACAGCGAGGAAATCCAAGAGTAAAACTCGGCTTACGTATGCTGTTTTAAATGGGGGCTGCCTTGTTTCGTGCCCTGCAGCCAAGGGCGGTGTTTTCGCTTACTCCCTTGTGGCTCACTATCCACACCCCGTTTTCAGCTAACACACCACTTGATTTGTGATACACATTTTCTTGAGCGGTGGGTCTTTATGGGCTTCCACGCTTTGACTAACTCGCACCCTGCATTCGGGCAAGCGGTGTGTTTGATCCAAATTGTCTAAAATCCAGAATAGGTTAGTGAAGGTTGCCTTTCTTTATGCTTGTAAGGCTCAAGCCCTCTTGTATGCGACTACAACGAGGAGTACAATAATTGAGCGACTACAACTCAATTAAGGAGAACATTATGAGAAAACATAACGCTGATACACTAGCCTTGCTTTTTGCACGAGATATTGCAAAATCAGCAAGTGCATCAATGGGCTTGCCTGTTAATCAACTTAATCAAGGCACAGCTGAAGAAATTGCAGACTTTGTTGAAACGCTATCTAAAAGATTTGAAGCTTTAGATGACAACATTTCTGTTCCTGCCGTTCTTAATGCTTATAAGAGTCAATCAGACAAATAGCATCGCAAGTTAATTTTGCGAGTTCATCTGGTGGGTAATTGGTATTTCTCGCCACACTGTTTAAGATCGCCTGCTTGATGCGTTCTCGTTCACGCTCAGGCAGGTTTATTTTTTCTTGCGTTGTTTCAGATTGTGAAGTGGTCATAAATAGCTCCTTTGTTGTTACTAATAACCTTCACTAACCCATTCCAAATTTTTAAAGAGCAAGTTATTTAAAACAGCTTTCATCTTCCGTTTGCTTCAACGCTTGGCGGTCGTTGCGGATGTTTCCGCATTGAGGGCTAAGGGTTTGGCTCTCCGTTAAAGCTGTTTTAGATAACGCCTGATTTTTGTTATCAGGCTGTTTTGTTTTGATGGGCTCATTCTACTTAAAGTAGAAAATAATTGCAACACAAAGTAGAAGATAAATAGGGTGATTTTCTACTTAAAGTAGACAAACGTTTGATTTTAAAGGAAATAAATTTTAAACGAGGTAGTTTGATTGATTGTTTTTTGAGCTATGAAAAATATTTTTGCGATCTGGCTCGAAAATTTTTGAAGAGGTTTTAGACAAAAAATAAGAATTGGTTAATATGTAAGGAAAAGGAGGACTTATGAAAGTATCAATAGACGAGGTTTTACTTGAGTTAAGTAACTTAATAGGCAAGGATAGAGCTATACTGCTATTGCTATCACAAGCACTTGAGGACGGCTACGGAGAATTGATAGCAATAGCACACCAAGATATAGAGATTGAGGAATAGTAGGCAATAAAAAAGCCCTCGTGGTGAGGGCTTGGGATTATTTCTTGTTGAATTTATTACATAATCTGGTTAATGATTTCTCTGATGCTTTCTTGGGAAGGTTATTTCTTACATTGCTACGCTTTTGAGCCTTCGCTATACGATCACCAAAGTATCGTTTAAAAATTTCATATTCAGGTTTTGAGTCTGGCTCTACTTCATAAAAAGCTAACTTGCCATAAATTGCACATAACCAATCGGCACATTGAATAGTTTGATAAAGTTTACTGTCAACTTGTACGGGAGCTTCAATGAGTTGATATTTACCATTTTGGTGCATTTCATAAATTGCATTTTTTACAATGTTGGTACTCGATTCACTATCATCCATAAAAATTAAGAATTGAGCATCTTGGTTTTTAAATTCATCGTCGAGACGCTTAATAATTTCTTTTAAGCTGGACATATAAACTCGCTGAGCATCATGTTTTTCGATTTCTTTTAACTTTGCTTCGCCTACATAAAGTAAAAATCCACCACGATCGGTAATTTGGTTGATAAATCGATATGTGGAGCGAGTTAGATGTTTAGTATAATGTTTCAAGTTAGTTACTGAATACTGTTTAGAGCCTTTCTTTTCCCACGTGGATAATTTGAAACTCTCTCCTTTCTCTTTTGCCTCTTGTCTTGCTTTAGGAATATCATAACCTTCGAAAAGGTTTTGTTTTAAATTAAAAAAGAAAGATGAAAAAGGACGGACTTCTTCAATAGGTAGAACAAAACCACCTAGCCCAAAAACAGGGTGGGTTTTGTATATAGGGTGATCAACGGAAAGATACGGTCCAACATGACCAAATTCATCAAGATAAACAATGTAAGTACGAGATAAGGACATAGAATTTCCAAGATTTAAATACACGGAAGCCCAATCATAAAGATTGGGCCCCGGAATCAGCAGCAAAGAATTATAAACAACTCTCTGCTTCTTGGGCGGTATATTAGGGCATATATCTAAATTGTCAAGTGTTTTATTGTTTTAAATCAAATTTAAAGCCCAATCTAATTACAAATCCATCACCAAGCAACAAATAACTCCTATGCTCCACCGCTACAAATCCAACACCAAGCTCTCTTTAGCAATGCCTGCCATATAATGCATTTTGCGGATGTTTTCTTGGTAAAGGTTGATTGGCTCATGGTTTTCATTCACAGAATAGAGCGTAAGTCTGCCGCCTTGTTCGTAGGCGTAGATTTTAACCATCACTTGGTCTTCATCGGTAACGACAAGCACTTCATCCCCATTTTTGATTTCGTGATTCGGTTCAATAATCACGTATTCACCGTGCTTAATGCGTGGGGTCATCGAATCGCCCTGGCATTTTAGGGCATACACATCTTCATCACGGCTTGGCCACCAGATGTAGCCATCGCCTTCGCCTACAGGGTATTCTAAATCAACCCAATGCCCTTCAGCACCTAATTGGGCGTAGCCACGAATAGGCACACGGTTCACGGGTACGGAACGCATTTTCAGGAAGTTCACGCCTTTCGAGTTTTGGCTAAGGTCGTCATAAAGCAAGCGGTCTGTTGAGATAAGAAATAATTGTTCAAGCGTGCTTAAAAAGAGTTTTTCATTTTCCACGTTGTCGGAATTCAATAATTCTAATAAACGGCTTTCTTCAATCTCGGTTCGCTCCGCCAAAAGTGGGAGTGAGATACCTTTTTTACGCATTAAGAATTTGACGTTGTCGAGCAAGTGGACTTCTTGCGTAGTTGTTACCGCAAGGTTTGAACTTTCGCCATACTCTAACCACGCTGGAGATACACCAAGATAATCAGCGATTAGTTTTAACTTTTTCTCTCTAGGTTTTGCTACACCCATTACGTATCTACGCACCATTTCATAAGTGGTTCCAAGTTCTTTGCTGAGTTCTGGAATGCCTACGCCTTTTTCATCCATCACAGCTTTTAATCTTGTAGCAAATGTATTTTCAGTATTCATTTTCGTATTCCCCTTTTATGGTTTCTACCTAAGGTAGAATTTTAAAACGAAAATAAACTTGCAACAATGCTATTTTAAATAGTAGAATGCTACTTTAAGTAGAATAGACAAAGGAAAGATCTGTGCAACCAATAGAAAAAGTGTTTGAACTTGTTGGCGGTCAGTCTGGATTAGCAAAGCATTTCGGTATTAGACCGTGGGCAGTTGCGAAATGGAGAAAATCAGGTGTTCCAGCAGAACGCTGTCCAGAAATCGAACGCATCACAGAAGGCAAGGTAACTTGCGAAGAGCTACGCCCTGATGTGAATTGGGGTGTGTTACGTAATTCAAAAGGCAAATAAAAAACCCGTGCAGGAACACGGGTTCTATACGGGAGGTTTCAATAAATGAAAACCAAGAAAAGTCGAAATAATTATAGTGGCAAAGCTTGGCTCTGGCAAGTTTATGAAGATCGAAAGCGTGAGATTGAAGCAAAAAATTTATCCACAAAAGAATATGAACAAGCCATTAGAAAACTAGCAAGGGAGTTGTCGCTATGAACGCTAAACCAAGAGAAAGTAAACCGATTTTAAAACTAACGCCAAAAGCTGCTAATGAGGGCAAGAAAGTGAGTGTGGATGACGGATTTACGGCAATTCCGAATGAGTTGCTATTTGCAATGGGGCAATTTGGCTTTACTCAACGCCAATATGCTGTGTTGATCGCTGTTATCCAGAAAACACTTTCTTGGCACAAAGAGATGGATTGGATTAGTAATGAGCAGATTGCAGAATTAGCTGGTTTATGCAATTTCAAAAAAGCGAGTGAAACGAAAAATGAGTTAATCCAAATGAAAGTTTTAGTTAAAAACGGAAACCAAATTGGACTTAATTTATGTGTTAGTGAATGGACTCCCCTAAAACAGGTGATCCCCCAAAACAGGGTAAAAAATTCCCCCAAAACAGGGGATCCAACTCCCCCAAAACAGGGGAACACAAAAGAAACTATTACAAAAGAAAATATAAATATAACCCCCTTACCCCCTACAGGGGCATCGGTTGAGCAAGGGGAGGAAACATCGAGCCTTGCAAAACCAAAATCTGAGCCTGTCGATTACGAGGGGGTGATGGAAGCCTGGAACGAAGTCTTTGCCGAAACCCCTATCGCGACCATTCGGGTGATGAGCGATGAGCGAAAGCGACAGGTACATCGCTTGGCGAAAAACTTGCTATCGCAATTCGGGAACTATTCGGTGAAAGCCTTTCGGGATTACTTTGCGGATTTCTGGCAACAAGTCACAAGCCAGACGAATTCATGGTATTTGGGGCATAACCAACGCAAATGGGTGGCTGATTTTGATTACTTGATGAAACCGAAAACCTTTGCCAAAACCGTGGAGGAAAGTCTATGAGCGTGAAATCTTTAGAGCTGGAAGCGATGACGATTGGTTGCTTGCTCAAAGGCGGTTTAACCACACAAGCCCGCGGGGTGTTGGACTGGTTAAAACCTGAGATGTTTGCCGTATTCAAGCTTGGCGAGATGTTTTCAGCCATTCGCAAGCAAGCGGCGAAAGATAACCTGATCGACTTGATGCTGCTTTCGACCGATTACAACATTTCGCTTGCCGATTTGGCGGAAGTGTCGAAAGCGGTAGCAAGTTCAGCCAACTTGACGGGCTATGCGGAGAAGGTGCGTCAACTCTACCAACGCAGAACGGCAAGCAAAATTTTCCTTGAGGTGGCAGGTGAGTTGAATACTGCACGAGATGAGCAACTTGATGAGATCACCGCAAACGGATTGCAGACGTTGAGCCGATTATTATCGAGCACAGGCAAGATTGAGCCTGTCGCAATGGGCGATTTGCTTGAGGGTTATTTGGAGGTGTTCAAAGAGCGTAGCAATCCAGCCAACAAAAACCACCGCTTGTACACGGATATTACAGCACTGGATGAGATGTTAGGCGGGATTGAAGATACCGATATTTGCATCGTAGCAGGGCGACCTGGTGCAGGTAAAACTGAAACAGCTATCACACTCACACGTAACATTCTGGCACGAGGCGAATCGGTGTTGTTTTTCTCGCTTGAGATGAGCCGTGAGCAGATTGTTGAGCGTTTGATTGCAGCAAGCAGTGGGGTAAGTTCAAGCCTATTGAGAAACCCGCTCAGAATGGACGATGAGCATTTTGCAAAGATGGGCGAAGCATTAGACCGCTTGCAGGCTCAATCGCTTTACATCGTGGATAAGGGGGGTTTGTCGATGGATCAGATTTTGGCGATTGCTTCCGAGCATTTGGAGCAAGTGGGTAAGCCTGCAGTGCTGGTGATTGATTACATCGGTTTGGTCTCACACGGTGCGCTAGATGGTCGAGTAAACCGTACTTACCAGATTGCGGAGTCAATGAACAAGCTCAAAGCGTGGCTGAAAGACAATCGAATTCCAACGGTGTTGCTTTCTCAACTTAACCGCAACGCCGATGATACCCGTCCAACATTAGGCGAATTGCGTGATTCTGGCTCGCTTGAGCAAGATGCTTCACAAGTAATTTTGGTGCATAACGCACGCAACAAGAAAGACAACGAACCAAATCGCTATACGGAATGGATTATCGCCAAAAACCGACACGGTCGAATGGGCACGGTGTATATGGAGTTCAAACACGGGCAGTTTTGGGAATGCGATCAGGCAATGGCGTGGGAGAGTTTTCAAAAACCAGCAAATACAAAAAGCGGAAAACAATACGGGCAGGGAGAAGCTTAATGCAACTTGAAATGCTCAAAATGGCAGGCGGTATGCTTGCTCCGCTGGATGATATGCAAGCTGAAGCCTTGATGAAGTTCAAGACGGGGGAGCAGTACCAAGTGGAGATTAAACAGGTTCGCAATCCTGCCTTTCATCGCAAGGTATTCGCTTTCTTCAAGTTCTGTTTTGACCATTGGGCAGCGGATAAAACCGAATGGCGATATTTTGATGAACGTACGCAGTTTGACACCTTCCGCAAAAATCTGACGGTGCTAGCGGGCTACAAAGTGGCGAGTTATACGATTGACGGGCGAATGCGGGTAGAAGCTCAATCACTCTCTTACGGCAATATGGAGCAGGACGAATTTGAGCGGTGTTATTCCGCGTTAATCAATGCGGCAATGCAAAATATTTTTAAAGGTTGCAATGATGAGCGGATTTTAGACCGCTTATATACGTTTTTTTATTAAACAAAAACCGCCCCGAAGGGCGGTGTGGTTAGCGTTTAGCAATACGGGCTAATCCTCGTGGTTGGTAGCCTCGTAAGGTGGCGAGGGCTTTGCGGTAGTGTGGCTCTTCGGTTTCGATGCCGTCTAGCATTTTGACCAGTATGCGTTGCAGTAGTCCGAGTGTGTTGCGGTATTCGGTGGCGTGGGTGTAGGCAGTTGAGCCTAATCTTGCACCGAGAGCCATAAGCGGTTCTGAGACTTGTTCGAGGGTATCTCGGCAGTTGTAGAGCGAGAACCAGAGGCTGGCAAAGCAGAGCATTTCGGTTTGGGTATGCTCACGGTGGTAAGTCGGTTCAAGCGGTCTGATTTCTTCCACGTTTTGCGAATAACTGCCTGTTTTGCGAATTTGGGGGAGGACTTCTTCAAAGACCCACGCTTCAAATCGTTCTGCTTCAGGTTTGCGAGATTTGATGATTAAGCGGTAAAGATTGGGTTCGTTGATGAATGTAATTTCTTGATTTCCGCTTGTGGTAGGGGTGTCGCGTTTTGCTACTCCCCCTACTTTACAGTGTTTTGAAATAGCATCACGAGGATTAACGTAGCCTAGAATGTTGCAAACATCTGTGCCGCAAAACCAGATTTCGCCTTTTGGATCAGTAATTGTACGAACGGGAGAATTGTGGAAGTTGAATGTCGAGAATTGAACTTGAGTAGTCATCGCTTTATTCCTTTTGATGGAAATCCCAATAATTGGGCGGTCGAGAGCTCAAAACTCGTAAAGCATCGAGCGGAGTTATTCCCTTACGGTGTTGTATTCCTCGCACTCTCGACCATTGAAAATAATTTGTACTTTTTGACCGCTTGTAATGAACTAAGTAATGGTAAGCGCTTAGTCCACTAAATCGCAGGCACAAAAAAATCACACTGACGGGGTGAATAACCGTGCTTTATAAGGGCTTTTGAGACCCTGTAAGAAATATCCTACGCTTGAACGAGGAGCTTGTCAAGCGTAGGACAAGGGGTGGAATAAAATTACACCCCTTAAAGGACAGTGGCAATGAATAAATTAAAACAAGGGTTACGCATTATTGCACAGATTTGGCGGTCAGATCGGGAATTTCGTTATCTTGCCGTTATCGCCATTATTTTTATGGTGGCGAGTTTTGTTTAAGACATAAGGATTTCCTATGAACAAAATAAAAGCGTGGTATGCCCGTTTTGTCTATAACGAGCCGTACCGTTGCCCCGCTTGCGGTGCGGTGTTGAAAGATTGGCGGGAATTTAGCGAGAAATCGGAAATCGACAAAATCAAGCCGTTTGAATGCACAGGGTTTCGCTGTGGGATGCGATGGAAGGAAAAGGATATTATCAAATGAATAAACCACCAAAGCAGCATAAATGCAAAGAATGTGGCGAATACTATACAAAATTCCGCTCCACACAGCAGGTTTGCTCCGTGAAGTGTGCAATGGCGATGGGGAAGCGGAAAGCGGAAGAAAAACGCAAAAAACTAGAAAAAGCGGACCGCTTGGAAGCCAGCCGTCGTATGCGTGAGCGGAAAGAGAAACTAAAAAGCCGTCCCGATTGGCTGAAAGATTTACAGCGTGTGTTCAATGAATTTATTCGATTGCGTGATGTGGATTTGCCGTGCATTTCATGTGGTCGCTATCACGAAGGACAATATCACGCAGGGCATTATCGCAGCGTGGGGGCTTGTCCTGAGTTGCGGTTTAATGAGGATAACGTCCACAAGCAATGCTCGGCTTGCAACAATCATTTGAGCGGTAACATTTTGGAATATCGGTTAGGGCTGATTGAGAAAATCGGGCTGGAACGGGTGGAATTTTTAGAACGCAAAGACCATCCACCGCTGAAGTTGTCGGTGGAAGAAATCAAGGATTTAATCAAGGTGTATAAGGCGAAAGTAAAGGAGTTGAAACATGGCGGATAAATTACTTGATGAGCATAAGCAGACGTGGATTGAAGCTCGGTTGAGTGAGTGGGGGGCGTGGGTTTATAGTGGTTTAGATTTTGAGTGCCGTACAAATATGATTGCGAGATTGATGCTGTCGGTCGATCCAAATCAGGTTAAAGAGCCTGTGCGTGAGCAGTGCAGCGATGAGCTGGGTATGGTAATTAGTTCGGTGGTGGGTTATTGCATTAAGAAGCCTTGTCCGCAGGATTATAAATATCTGGAAGCAAAATATGTGTATGGTCGTTCGGTATATGCGATTGCGAAGTATCAGCACGTAAAAGATAAATCTGTTTCATTCAATGCTTGGTATAGAAGAGTAACACAGAGCATTAAAGCTTCGGAATGGGTAGTAGCTAAGTGGCTAGATTTTGCCATTAAAAATCACAAAAATGCACCTAAATTGCAAAAATTTGCTTTTAATGTGTAAAAAGTGGTTGAAATCGGTGGAGGTTTCATATAGTATATCTGCAATGGTGGTCATCGTATAAGTGATGTTCACCGAATGAATTTTACAGCCCTGATTGGTTTTCCAGTCGGGGCTTTTTTATTGCCTCGAAAACGGGGTGGAGTATGAAATCAATGTTTAAAGACCCAGGAAATCAAAGCTATCTTTGGTCGGGTTTTTCTGGACTGCTTGCGTGGTTGGGCGATCAGAATAACCTGATGTTGCTCAGTATCTCAATTGGTATTATCACAGCGGTGGTGAATGCGTATTCTAAGTGCATAGAAGGACGAATGCTCAAGCGTGAAGATGAGCGAAAAGAAGAATTGCATCAAGTTAGAATGGCTAGATTGAAGAAGGGATTAGATGATGAAGTTATCTAAAACAAGAACCGCTTTAGGATTCGGCACGGGTGTCTGTTCTGTGGCGGCGATTATTCCGTTATTGTTTGCCAATTTTGGCGGTGAAATTCACACCTCTAAGCAAGGTTTGGAAATTATTGGCGATGCAGAAGGGTGTAGACGAGACCCGTATAAATGCCCAGCTGATGTACTTACGGTGGGGGTTGGTTCAACAGCAGCAAGCGGTGAAAAAATCGATCCAAAACACAGATATTCTGATTTGGAAATTGCCGAGCGTTGGAAGAACGACATTGTGATTGCCGAGCAATGTGTGAATAAATATGGTAATGGTAAACAGCTGCCACAATCAGTATTTGATGCTGCAGTGTCGATTACCTTTAATGTAGGTTGCGGTGCAGTAAGTAAGTCCACGATGTTTAAGCATTTACAAACAGGCAATTACAAACAAGCGTGCAATGAGTTTCCTCGTTGGGCCTATGCTGGCGGGCGTAAGCTACCCGGTTTAGCTACACGCCGTGAGAAAGAGAAAGCATTATGTTTAGCCGATTTAACGTCGCATTAACCGCAGTAATTTTGGGCTTGTGTGTTTGGTTATGGGGTCAGCATCAGACGGTATTACACTTAAGAGCCGAAAACCTCACACAAGCCCAAGCGATTGTTGAGCAAGAACAAGCGAATGCCAATCTCACCATTCAGCTTGAGCAAGAGATTGAAGCGGTCAGAAATCAGCAAGAGATTGTAATTGAGTTACGCAAACAAGCAGAGGTAAAACGTGAAAGCATTAAAACAATTTTGGTTAAAGAGCCGTGTGCTCGTGTGCCTATGCCTCGTGCTGTTATTGAGCAGTTGCAGCAGTCCACGCATTAAGACCGTTTACCTCACACCACCGCAAGCTTATCTCACGCCTTGCCCGCAAACAATATTTACAGGCGAGACTTACGGAGATGCAATAGATTACCTAGTTGTAGTAATGAGCGAGCGGGATTTGTGTGCTAAGCAAGTGGAGCAGATTCGTATATGGGCAACAAAACAAAAAGAAAAGTAAATGCTACGTTATTTCTTTTTTGTTTTCTATTTGTTGGATACTTTCCCGAGAAAACACTTAATCAAGGTAATGTATATGCAATAAAAAAGCGTGAGTTTCTAAAAATGAAAAAGGTACTCCCGACGGGATACCCTCATCCACGGGGTTTCGGGCGCGCGGTTTTCGGCAGTTTTTTGGGTTTCTAGGCATCATCATCTTCTTTCGCTATTGGGCGTTTTTCATGCGTTTTTGTTTTTAGGTTTTAGTGATTATGGAAAATTTATTTGATCTCAAATTAAATATAAATCAGATCGCTGAAATCACTGGAATGCACCGTCAGACAGTCTCTCAGCGTGTATCTGGGCTTACGCCTTCTATTGGTAGTAATGCCAAATTAAAGCTCTATGCATTATCGGATTTAATCCGTTTGGGATTAGCTGAAAAGATGTCGGCAGATGTCGATAGCCTTTCCCCCAACGACCGCCGTGCATTCTGGCAAGCAGAGAACGAACGCTTGAAGTATGAACGCGAAACAGGTGAGCTAATCCCCGCGTTTGAAGTGGCACAAGAGATGAGCTTTCTTGCCAAAGCGATAGTTCAATCATTGGAAACGTTACCCGACATTCTCGAACGTGATTGTGGCTTACAACCTAATGCCCTTATTCGCGTGCAGCAAGTGATCGACGACATCCGCGATCAAATGGCACAGCATATTCAAAAAACGGAGGAATAATGTTCGCATCTGCTAAAGACATTCGCCGTGATGTGGCAAATCTCATCAAAGCCCCACGCCGAATGAAAGTATCGGAAGCGGTTGCAGAATATATGCGTGTTCCCGTTGGTGGTGGCAATTCCGTCAAATGGGACAAACACACCGCAGCTTATATGCTCGAACCGATGGATTGCCTCAATTCTCGTGAATATGATGCCGTGATTTTTGTTGGCCCAGCACGAACAGGCAAAACAATCGGCTTAATTGACGGCTGGATTATTTATTCCATTATTTGCGATCCGTCCGACTTCTTACTGGTGCAACTCACCCAAGAAAAAGCCAGCGAACATAGTCGTAAACGTTTAGACCGCACTTTTAGATGCTCGCCTGAGATTGCAAAAAGATTAAGCCCGCGTAAAAACGATAACAATGTCCACGATAAATATTTTAGGGCAGGTAATCTATTAAAAATTGGTTGGCCTTCCATCAACGTGCTTTCATCATCCGATTACAAATACGTTGCATTGACCGACTACGACCGTTGGCCAGAAGATATTGACGGTGAAGGGGACGGTTTCTCACTGGCTTCCAAGCGAACGACTACATTTATGAGTGCTGGTATGACACTTGTAGAGAGTTCGCCAGGTAAAGATATTGCCGATATCAAACACAAGCCGAAAACCACCCACGAAGCACCGCCGACCACAGGCATTCTAAGCCTCTATAACCGTGGCGACCGACGCCGTTTTTACTGGCAATGCCCCGAATGTTCAGAATACTTTGAACCTTCTATGGCAAATATGACTGGTTTTCGCGAAAACCGCGATTTTGTTGAAGCCAGCGAAAATGCACGGCTACAATGCCCGCATTGCCAACATCTGATCGCCCCTGAACGCAAGCGTGAACTCAATATCAACGGTGTATGGCTCAAAGAAGGGCAACGCATTGATGCAAGCGGTCAAATTTCGGGGGAAGGACGCAAATCCCGTATTGCTTCTTTCTGGCTTGAAGGTCCAGCAGCAGCTTACCAAACGTGGGCACAACTGACTTACAAGCTCCTCAATGCCGAGCAAGAATATGAAATGACAGGCAGTGAAGAAACGCTAAAGGCAGTAACAAATACAGACTGCGGCTTGCCTTATCTCCCTCGTTCCGCACTAGATCAGCGTGGGGTAGAGGAACTAATGGAACGTCGTGAAGAAGCTGACAAAGACCATAAAACCATGCCAGCACAATGCCGTTTTCTCATTGCTGCAGTTGATGTACAGGGTGGGCGGAATCGCCGTTTTGTCGTCCAAATTGTAGGATATGGCGAAAACAGCGAACGGTGGCTCATTGATAGATACAACATTAAATCATCAATGCGGAGCAATTCAGAGGGGGAAAGCCTCCCCATTGATCCGTCCGCCTACCCTGAGGACTGGGATTTACTCATTAGTGATGTACTCAATAAGCAATATCGTATTGAGGGATTAGACGGCGGATTCATGCCAATCCTTGCAATGGCGGTGGATAGTGGCGGTGAGGACGGTGTAACAGATAACGCCTATAAGTTTTGGCGCAGATGCAAGCGTGATGGCATATCAAAACGAGTGTATCTCGTCAAAGGCGATAGCACCAAGCGCCAAAAACTGATTTCTCGCACTTATCCTGATAACACCTCAAGGTCAGATCGTCATGCTAAAGCACGAGGTGATGTGCCGCTATACCTACTTCAAACAGACCAACTCAAAGATCGCATTAGTAATGCACTGAGTCGAGAGACTGTTGGTGCCAACTACATTCACTTCCCGTCATGGTTAGGCGAATGGTTTTTTGATGAGCTGACCTATGAGGAGCGCGGACAAGACGGTAAGTGGCGTAAACCAGGAAAAGGTAATAACGAGGCGTTTGACTTACTTTGTTATGCTCATGCAATAGCTATTTTGCGTGGTTATGAGCGTATTAAGTGGGGAGATGAAGACAATGTCCCATACTGGGCGAAATTGCCAAGCGTAAACCCTAACGTGATCCGTAGAGAATCATCCGCACCAGAAGAAACTGAAAGTGCGGTAGAAATTGAACAAGTAAAACCGCAACCGAAACCCAAAACAAAAAGTAATTGGCTAAACGGTGGCGGAAATAAGAAAAAAGGTGGGTGGTTGTGATTTACGATAAAGACGAGCTTGAAGAAAAAATCCGAACACTTGATGAAAAAATCGAAAACGCCCAAAGCCAAGTTAGCTTTAATGGGCGATCGGTATCTTACCAAGTGTCCGAATGGACAAAACAACGTGACCGCTATCAACAAATGCTTAATGAGTTATTAGCGGAAACAAGACAGCACGTTAAACGCCACAGAATCAAATATGCGAGATTTTAAACGATGGGAATATTAGATAAAACAATTGCCGCAATCTCGCCTAAATGGGGTGCACAGCGAGCAAAAAGCCGATATGTGATGAATGCATACGAGGCAGCAATGCCAAACCGTACACATAAGGCAAAACGCGAAAGCCAAGGTGCGAACATATCGACCAAACAAAGTGCGGTCAGTTTGCGAGAACAAGCTCGAGCGTTAGACCAAAATCACGATATTGTGATCGGCATTTTGGACAAGATGGAAGAGCGTGTGATTGGCTCTAGAGGAATCCATATTGAACCACAACCGCTCAAATTAACAGGTGATGTTGATGAGGAGCTAGCAGAGCAAATTCGCAAGAAATGGGCGGAATGGTCTATCCGTCCTGAAGTGACAGGACAATTTACTCGCCCCGAACTTGAGCGGATGTTGTTACGCACGTGGCTCCGTGATGGGGAAGTGTTTATCCAACTTGTGCGAGGCAGTGTAGCTGGTCTCAATCACAGCACCAAAATCGCATTTAGCCTTGAGGCACTAGAGCCTGATTTTGTGCCTATGAATACCCTTGATACAGCAAATTTAATTCAAGGGGTAGAGCTTGATGCATGGCGCCGTCCTAAGTCGTACCGCGTTTACATGGATAACCCCCAAGAAAACAACCGCACTTTTGGACGAGTTAAAACTGTGCTAGCGGAAAACATGTTGCACCTGGCATTTAAAAAACGACTGCACCAATTGCGTGGTGTATCGATGTTGCATGGCGTAATCGTCCGACTTGCCGACCTCAAAGACTACGAGGAGAGCGAGCGTGTCGCAGCACGAATTGCTGCGGCTTTTACGATGTACATTAAAAAAGGCGATGCAGCACTTTACGGGGATAACGAAAGTTACGGTGCAGATAGTCCTGAGCGTGATTTTGAAATTGCACCAGGTGCCATTGTTGACGACCTTAAACCTGGCGAAGATATCGGGTTGATTAACTCCAACCGTCCGAACACCAATCTGGAAGGGTTCCGCAATGGGCAGTTACGTGCAACCGCAGCAGGCACACGCTCCAGCTATTCCAGCATTGCCCGTGACTATAACGGCACTTACTCAAGCCAGCGCCAAGAGTTGGTGGAGAGCTTTGAGGGTTACTCCGTTTTACAAGATACCTTTGTTGCACATATCTCCCGCCCGATTTACCGAGAATGGCTAAAAATGGCGATTGTTAGCGGTGAAATTGAGGTGCCAGTCGATATTGATCCAGCATCACTTTATAACGCTGTTTACAGTGGCCCAGTGATGCCATGGATTGATCCAACCAAAGAGGCGCAAGCCTGGAAAGAGCGCATCAAAGGTGGATTGGCAACCGAAAGCCAAGCAGTACGAGCAAGCGGCAGCAACCCAGCAGAAGTTAAACGCAGACGTAGAGTTGAGGTCGAGGAAAACCGCAAATTTGGTCTCAAGTTTGATACGGATTTAACTAACACAGGTACGACAAATGAAAAAGCAAAAAATGATTCTGTCGCCGATGGCGATGGCAACGAGCGCGACAAAGACGAATAACCAGTCTTGGTACTCAATCAAAGCCAAAGCCAACGACACGGCAGAAATTTCAATTTACGATGAAATCGGCGGTTGGGGCGTTTCGGCACAACAATTCTCCAAGGATTTTAAAGCCTTAGGTAATAATTTAAAACAAATAAATCTGCATATCCATTCACCTGGAGGCGATGTGTTTGATGGCATTGCTATCTACAATTTGCTGAAAAATCATCCTGCCAACAAGACCGTCACCATTGACGGTCTTGCTGCTTCTATGGCATCGGTTATCGCAATGGCGGGCAACGAAGTCATTATGCCTGAAAATGCAATGATGATGATCCACAAGCCTTGGGGCATTCAAGGTGGTGATGCCGAGGATATGCGCAAATACGCCGATTTGCTAGATAAAGTGGAAGATACCCTCATTCCCGCTTATGCGGCAAAAACAGGTAAATCTGCCGAAGAACTGGCGGAAATGCTGGCTGCGGAAACGTGGCTGAATGGCAAAGAGTGTGTTGAACACGGCTTTGCCGACAAACTCGCCGAGCCAGTGAAGGCAATGGCACAACTTCAATCTAAACGTTTAGGAGACTATACCAATATGCCAAAAGCAATCAAAGATATGCTGATGAAGCCTCAAGGCAATGCAGCAACCACAACCCCCGCACCACAAGCAACCGCAGAACTGACTGCAACACCACAAGCAGCCGCTCCACAAGTGGTCACGGTAGATAACACCGCCCAAGTGAAAGCGGAAATGGAAAAACGCAACAGCGCTATCAAAGCCGTGTTCGCCCAATTTGGCGACAAGCACAACGATTTGCTGGTGGAATGTTTGAGTGATTTATCCGTGACCTCAGAAATGGCGAAAGACAAGTTACTGGCGAAACTCGGTGCAAACACCACGCCAAGCGTACCTGCTGCCAATGTGTATGCCGATAACGGTAACTTAGTGGGCGATAGTGTGAAACAGGCATTACTGGCTCGTGCAGGCTTAGATACAGACAAAGCGAATATCGCAGCCAACGTTTACACCGCAATGAGCCTACGCGAATTAGCCCGAGCCTCGTTAACCGACCGTGGCGTGAGCGTGATGGGGCAAAATGTGATGGGCATGGTCGGTATGGCGTTTACACACTCGACTAGCGATTTCGGGCAAATCTTGATTGATGTGGCACATAAATCACTCATCAAAGGCTGGGAAACGGCGAATGAAAATTACGACCAATTTACCAGTCGCGGCATTTTAACGGACTTCCGCCCGGCAAAACGTGTGGGCTTGGGTGAGTTCGGTTACTTACCAACCGTAGGCGAGGGTGAAGAATACACCTACGGCACGATTGGCGATGAAGGTGCGCAAGTAGCACTTGCCACCTACGGGCAAATGTTCAGCATTACCCGTCAGGCAATCATCAATGACGATATGCACCTATTAACCACGATCCCGTCAAAAATGGGGCAAGCGGCACGTGCAACCATTGCGAAGCTGGTGTTTAGCTTACTCACTGGCAATGCTACCGCACAAGATGGCAAGAAATTGTTTGATGCTTCTCATAAAAACAGCCTCACAAGTGCAGCATTAGATGTTGCGAACATCGACAAAGCCATTCAAATGATGAACGGCTTTGTGAACGTACGCGGTGAACCGCTCTCTATTGAGCCAGAATTTATGCTAGTACCAACCGCATTGCACACCCGTGCGAAACAGGTGTTAGGTTCAGCTTCAGTCGAAGGGGCAGACATCAACAGTGGCATTATCAACCCAATTCGCGACATCGTGCCAACGATTAAATCACCACGCTTACAGATTGCTGATCCGAAATCGTGGTATCTCATCAACAAACAGGCGATCGAAGTCTCTTACCTCGATGGTGTGGAATCGCCATACATCGAGCAACAACAAGGCTTCAACATTGATGGCGTGACGACAAAAGTGCGCATTGATGCAGGTGTGAATGTGATTGATTATCGTGGAATTGTGAAAGTGACAAACGCGTAAGCGGTCGGATTTTAACAACAAAAGGCGAAGCCCCGTGTAACGGAGAATTACACGGGGCTTCTTTCATTCCAACTTCCAATACAAGAAGGAATAAATCGTGATTGATTTTAAACTACTTGATGGGGTTTGTAAAATGCTAGAAATGATGGAGAAATCAAAAACAGCGAAACATTTTATGTGGGCGGTGCTTATTCTCACCTTTATTTGTGCGGTGTTGTGGTTATCGCCTAATTTCTTAGAAGCGTTGGGCAAATTTTTATCAATTTAACAAGGATAACGATTATGGCAAAAAACTATATTCAAGACGGCAATACTATTCGTTTTAGTGCAAATCAAAACATTAAAAGCGGTGATGTGGTGATGGTAAACGAACTTGCCGCAGTGGCAATTACCGATGTTACCACAGGCGATGACGGTGTGGGCTTAACAGTAGGCGTGTTTACTGTCAAAGCGAAACAAGCGGACGATATCAAACAAGGCGATGTGCTTTACTGGTCAGAGTCAGAAGGGGCAACAAAAACCGCAGGTAGTAACAAGCGTTTAGGTATTGCTTGGCATGCTAGTGGCGCATCGATGGGCACTGTAGATGTCAAGATCAACGCTTAGTCCGTTTGATGAGGCACTCGCACAGGCGGACAAAGTCATATCAGATGTGATGATGTCCGTCTATGTTATCAACGGCAAAAAATATAAAGCGGTTTTAGATGAATCACCTAAAGAAGTTGAGCCAATTAATGGGGTTTATCGCACACTTACGCTATTCAAATCTTCTGGTTATAAACCAAAGAAAAATGACCGCGTAACAATAAATAACATTGATTATATTATCAGTGGTTTCAGCTTTAATTCGGGAACGATTATTCTTCAACTTGAAGAGGATACGAGTTACTAATGGCAATTAATGACGACATCGAAAAAGCCAAAAAGGTTCTAACGGATATTGATAAAAAAGCTGTCCCTCAAGCTATGGCGCGCACGATTAATAATGTTGCTGCAAAAGTTATGGTGAGAGCTGTAATAGATGCGTCCAAGAAAGTGGATGTGCCTAATCGCTTTATTAAAGGGCGAGCGAAACTAGAACGAGCCAAGCCAAGACGATTAAGTGCATTTATTAAAGTTAACCGAGGAAATTTACCCGTTATCCGGTTAGTTAAAGGTGATGGGAGATTTATTCGAAGAGGCGAAAATAAAGGTCAACTAAAAGTCGGGAATCGTTTTTATCAACGGTCGTTTATTCAAGAGCTTAAGAATGGTCGAACTCAAGTAATGCAACGACAAGGGAAAGATCGTTATCCTATCGATGTAGTCAAAATTCCACTCAAAATTCCACTTACAGAGGCATTTCACTCAGAGGTTAAACGAGCGTACGAAAAAGAAATGCCAATGGAGTTGAGAAATCAACTAATTAGGCAAATACAGATAGTGGTAAAAAAATGAAAATTCATTCGAAGATCAGACAGGCAGTCATTGATGCTTTACAACCGCATTTACCAAAAGTTAAGGAATTTAGCAATGGTAAGCCATCATTCACCGATATTGAAACACAGAGTCCAACAGTAGCGGTATTTATTAGTAATGTTACGCCCACTGGTTATTTAGACGGAACATTACACGCGACACTACATGTTGCAGCATTTATGCGCTCAGCATCTAGAGAAGATGACCTAGATAAACTTGCGCAAGAAATCTATGAAAGCGGCATCGTTGAAGAATCATTAGTAAGCCTAACCGAAACAACTGCATTCTCGTCTTTTGATTACGAGCAAGACGAACAAATGGCAACGTGGATCGCTGCCGACATTCAATACAACATCACTTATGAGGTCAATAATGGCTAAGAAAGACACTACACCAATGAAAGGCGCAGGCACTCAGTTTTTCCGTCTAAAAGATGACAAAGAAACTACCGCTATTCAAGGTGGAACAATTTCAGCGGCAGAAATTAAAAAAGCCGACAACTGGGAGCGTATTGCAAAAATTAAAGAGTTATCGCCTGGCGAAGTGACCGCAGAAAGTTATGAAGATAACTACTTAGATGATCCAAATGCAGAATGGAAGTCAACAAGTCAAGGTGCTAAATCAGCGGGTGAAACATCAATCACTCTTGCATGGCTACCAGGCGATACTGCGCAACAAGCTATCGTCACAGACTTTGATAGCGGTAAGAAGAAATTTTACCTTGTTGTATATCCAAACGGTACACGAGATGTATATTTTGCTTGGGTTTCATCTTTAGGTAAAGCTGTCCCACAAAATGAGACAATGACTCGTACAATCAAGCTAACCAATGTTGGTAAACCGTTATTAGCTGAAACAAATCAAGCAGGTGATTAATTATGTTAAAACAAATCGAGTTTGAAGTCAGTGGTCAAGTTCTTCAGTTATCGGAGTTATCAGCTTTAGATTATCTCGAATATATCGAGTATATGAATTCCCTAGAAAAACCCGAACCAATTAAAACGGAAGATACAGAAAAGGAAATTAATGCAAAACTGAATCAAATGACAAGAAATAACTTGTTGGCTCACGCAAGATTAATCGCTTTTTCATTGTCACATTCTCAAACAGATAAAACTATTGAAGAGTTGCAAAAAGAAGTATTAACAACGCTTACCAATAGCGACTTTTATTTGGTCTTAGAGGCTGTTCAAAACGTGTGTAACTTCCCTAAATCTGAGGGGCGTGAAGAAACTGAGAGTACGGATGGCGAAGTAAAAAACGCCTAGAGGCCGAACTTGATTTTGTTTTAAAACTTGCGCACGAATTTAAGCGTGCAGACTACCGAAGAATGCTCCGTGAGATGTCTCTTGCGGAGTATTTTTCTTGGTATAAATATTTCGGAGCACGACCATTCACGCTTGAAATGCTTGATTATGGCTACGGAATAATCACAAGTTCGGTCTATAACTGCGCAGCTGCAAAACAGGTTGTAACCGCTAGAGATTTTTCTATCTTTAATTCTGATGATCCGCCAAAAGAAATGACGGATGAGGAAATGATGGAAGTGTCTGCTGCAAATTCAGGAGTATTGAGAATTGGACCAGATTAGCAATTTAAAAATAAAACTCGAGGCAGAGACAGCCAAGTTTACAGAAGAAATTAACAAGGCTAAAAAATCTCTAGATGGCTTTGGGAAAACGCATGGTGGTATTAATCTCACGAAAATTGCGATTGGTGGATTAGCTACAGCGGCATTAGCTGCCACAGGTGCAGTAGTTTCTTTCGTAAGTTCTTTAGGTGATGGGATAAAAATTTACGAAGAAACCGAGCGTTACATGGCCAGAACAGAGGCTCAATTAAGAGCAACTGGCGCAGCAGTTGGTTTTTCTTCTTCACAATTAGATGAATTTGCTCGTTCTGTTGCGATGAATACGCTTGCTAGTACAGACGGTGTTCGCCAAGCAATGTCAGTAATGATGACATTTAAAAGCGTTACTGGGGAATCATTTAAAGAGGCAATCAAGCTATCTCAAGATTTAGCAGAAACATTTGGTACTGATATTTCAAGTGAGGCTAGAAACCTTGGGCGCGCTTTAGAAAGTCCAGCCGATGCAATATCTATCCTAAAAAGAAAAGGCATAGAGCTTACCTCTGAACAGCAGAATTTAATCAATTCGTTTGTTGAAACTGGTGATAAAGCTAAGGCGCAAGAAGTTATATTTAAAGCGTTACAAGAGCGTGTTGGTGGCACTAGTGAATCATCAGCAAATGGTACATTATCTGGCGCTCTAGATACGCTAGGGCAAGCAACAGATGAACTAAAAGAACAGTTTGCCGAAACCACAGGTATTACTAAGTTTTTTAAAGGTGCGGTAGATAGTCTTTCGACCGCTTTTATTAACTTAACCAAAGCGATGAAAGGGGTTGATACTGCTACCCATGTTAAAAACTTAGAGAATGAAATATCTATCCTAGAGAAATCCAAAAAGTCTCTAGAACAACAGTTTGAATCTGGGGCTTTTGATGGTAGCGATGAGGTGTTGGCTGCAATGCGCGACCAAATGGAACGCCAGCAAGCCAACCTAGATAAAGCTCGTGCGAAATTAAAAGCAGAGCAAGATAAACAAAAGGCTGATGCGGATGCTGCAGAGGCTAATCGCAAGAAAGCAGAGAAAGAAGAAAAAGAGAAAGCTGGTAAGGCTCAACTCGAAAAAATTGAAAATAAACTAAAATCTCGACAACAAAAGCTAACAGAGCAACATGAAAAAGACAAGAAAGCGATACAAAATCTTGTTCTAAGTGAAGTTGAAATTAAAAAACGTAGTTTTGAAACAATTGACCAATTGAGAAATTCAGAACTTGGCAAACTTGAGCAAAATTACAATGAGCAACTTGCCGCAATAATCAAAGGCGAGAATAAGAAAACATCTGTTAAGTCTAAACATGACTCAGGTAGTAAAACGAGTGATGTTGCGTCTTTAGATATGCAGTATGCCAATGAAATGCAAAAACTAGCCTTGCAACATCAGCAACGCATAGAGACGATTAATAAGATGGCTATTTCTGAAAAAGAGGCTAAAGAGCGAAATTTCGGAAGTGCATTAGAATTAAGAAAGCATTATTTAGCACTAGAGGCCCAAGCGTACGATCAGGCGTTAGAGAAACAGAAAGCCAAAGAAATCAAAGAAGATAATGACAGAGCAAATAAAGTGCGGTCATTTTTTAATGATATTCGTGGCTCTGGCAATGATCCGTATGTTCAGAGTGATATTACGAGAGAAGATCAGCTAGTTAAGGCGCAAGAGCTGTATGAGCAGCAACTTATCAATGTTCAACAGTTCGAAGAGGCCAAGGCACTAATAGAAGATCAGTATCGACAACGCAAGGAAGATTTAGATAGACAAGCACTCACGACACAGCTAAATATTGCCGCATCATTATTTGATGGATTGGCAGGATTAGCTGAATCTGCAGGTGGTAAGCAGTCTGCGGCATATCGAACACTTTTTGCTATCTCTAAATCATTTCAAATCGCTGAGTCCTTAATTAACTTACATGCTGCAGTTATGAAAGCTATGAATGACCCTAAAGCGGTTACGCCTGCACAGAAATTTGCGAATATGGCTGCTGTGGCAAGTCAAGGTGCTGCAGTTTTGAATCAACTTAAAAGCGTCACTATTTCGGGGGCTCGTGCTAGTGGTGGTTATGTTGGCGGTGGGAAAACCTATCTTGTTGGGGAGAAAGGCCCTGAGTTATTCACGCCAGGAGCAAGCGGACAGATTACTAGCAATTCTAATTTGAATAAAGCATTAGGCGAGTCAAATAGTAAAACGGTTGTTATCAACCAAACAAATAACTTTGGTGATAGGGAAAACGATCCTGCTTTAGCCGCGGAGATTGCTAGATTAACCAAAGCTCAGGTTTATGAAGTGCTCAGAACTGAAACAAGAAGTGGCGGGATGATGGGATAAAGTTATGAAGGAGTTATTTAATTTTAAAGTGCAGTGGGGGATGCAATTAGACTTTAAGCCAAAAGTTGATGTAATTAAGTTTGGTGATGGTTATGAGCAGCGTAGGGTTGAAAGTATTAACTCTATCCCTTTATCAACCACAGCAACAATTAGATACCATAAAACGCGCGAAAGAAACATGATTGATTCTCTTGATTCTTTCCTTATGCGACATGGTGGCTATAAATCATTTGAATGGATTCCTCCTGGCGAATCTAAGCGTATATCAATTGTTTGTTCCGAATGGTCGAAAATTGATAATGGTCCTTACGTTGAATATTCATTACAGTTTCGACAAGTTTTTAACTGATTTGAGAGTCTTGTCACAAATTTAAAAAAATGAGTAAGTTATAATTCTATTCAATTTTTTAGTTTGTTGAATAAGGAATCAATTATGAAAAAAATCATAGGACTACTTTGCTGCGGTTTTCTTTTAACTGCTTGCCAAACAGCCGACAAGGTAACAAAATTAAACTCACCAGTTGAGGGCACAGTTTATAACTCTGCTGCATCTGATTTTCTCCCAATGCTAACCTCGACTATGTTGCTTGATTTTTCAGATGGATCTCAAGGTTTAGTTTATCAAGTTGAAACATACAAGAGTGACAAGTTTGGTAATCGAGAGAAAGCCAATTATACGATATCCAGTAGTTCTGTGAATGAGCATTTGGCCGCATTAAATAAATTTCTAGACTGGGATAACAAGGCTAAAAGTCGAGGCGATCAGTTTACAAAAGAAATTGCTAGAGTTAAAACAATCAACGGTTATTCTGTTTATACATTTCACTCTGGCAATAAATATTCTAATTTGCTGGATGTTTGCTTTACCTCGCCAGAAAATGCACCGTGCCTAATTCAGAGCGTGACATTTGATGTAAAAAATGTGAAACGCATAATTGATGATGTCAATAAATTTAAAGATGGCAAGTTTAAGCAACTTGATACATCTATCTACCAATAACAAATATTTATAAATAGACCGCACTTTAAGGTGCGGTTTTTTATTGGAGTAAACAATGCCACAACTCATCAGCAACCAATTCAAACTTGACCTAGCCAAACTCGAACAAAATGCACTCATTGAGTTGTTTGAGGTAGATTTGCGAGGATTAAAAGATAATGACGGCATGAATGGTGAATTATATCGCTTTTATGCTGGCACTAATGAAAAATCACAATCTATCGTATGGCAAGGCAAAACATTTGAGCCATTTGCTGTAAAAGCAGATGGTTTTGAAATGTCAGGTAATGGCCCAAGTAATCGACCAACTCTTACATTGGGAAATATTAACGGATTTATTACCGCACTTTGTAACCGCTTTGATCAATGTTTGCCATCTGAGACCGATAACGCATTAATTGGTGCAAGAATGATTACATCCACTTGTAGTTGGTTATATCGTAGCGTTGAGTGTGGCTATACAGGCAGAGCAATTGCAGATGAAAAAGACCAACCAACAGCAGATCCTAAAAAGGATAAGTGCAGTGGATTATTGACTGGATGTAAGTTGCGAAACAATACGCATAACTATGGCGGATTTGTTAGCGTTGATAAGTTGGGGTAACAATGGACGGCAAATTACATAACGAAATTATCAGTTATTCAAAATCAAAAGAACCGCAAGAAAGTTGCGGTTTTGTTGTTTTAGTAGGTAGTGAAAAAGTCTTTATCCCTTGCGAAAACGCAGCTGAAGATAAAGAAAACCACTTTGAAATATCACCAGAAGATTACATTGCGGCAAGTGAGAAAGGTGAGGTTATAGCCTTAGTCCACTCACACCCACAAGGCGAGCCAAAACTATCAGAAGCAGATTTGCAAACACAACTTTATTGCCAGTTAGATTTTTGGTTAGTTTGTGATGAGCAAATCCATATTTTCCCGAAAATCCCATTTTTAATTGGCCGTGATTTTAAACACGGTGAAATGGATTGCTACACATTATTTAGAGATTTTTACCGCTTATCTGGTTGTAATTTACCCGACTTTGAACGAGACGATTACTGGTGGGAAGATGGGTTTAATCTTTACCTAGATAACATGGCAAAACACGGTTTTGAGCAAGTAAAAGAACCGCAAATAGGCGATGTTATTTTAATCAATATCGGAGCTGATGTACCCAATCACGCGGCAATTTATGTCGGTCATCAAATGGTACTTCATCATGCGCCAAAACGATTATCTAAGCGTGATTTATATGATGGATATTGGCTTAAACACACTCATAGTATTTGGAGATATAACGCATGGTCAACGTTAGATTTTACGGTAGCCTTAAACAGTTTGGAGCTGAATTTAGGCTAGATTGCCAAACTACGGCGGAGATAGTCCAAGCCTTAACGAGCCAAATTCCTAAATTACGCCAATTCATTCAGCAAGGGTTATTTACCGTGCGAGTAGGGCGAGACTACTTTGACAATCGCTATCTCGAGCAAGGGCTGAGCCACAAACTAAAAGATGATGCAACAGTCCATTTTACACCTGTTTTAAAAGGCTCAAAACGTGGCGGATTATTTGGCGCGATTGCAGGTGTCGCAATTATTGCTGGTGCAATCGCTTTAGGTCCGCTTGGATTTGGAGTTCTTAGTGCAAACACAGCTTGGATAGTTGGCTCTGTTGGGGCTTCTCTATTATTAGGTGGTGTTGCTCAGATGCTCACTAAAATGCCAGAGATGAAAATGGGCACTGAAAAAGAAAAGAAACAATCTACGGCATTTTCTAACCTGTCGAATATGACAGCACAAGGAAAGGCTATGCCATTGGCGTACGGAAGAATGAGAGTAGGCTCTCTCATTATATCTCAGGGTGTAGAAACGATCGATGTGGAAACCACAAAAGAAGAAGACAAGAAAGGTAAATCTTGGCGATTAGGCAAAGGTAAACGTTAGCAGGGGATTTTATGGGTAAAGGTGGCGGCGGTGGCGGGCATACGCCAGTAGAAGCAAAAGAAACTGGGCGCAGCAAACAGTTTGTCAAAATAGTTGAGGTTATTTCAGAAGGGGAAATAGAGGGATTAGCGGATGGTATGAAATCCGTCTATCTCGACAATACACCAATTCAAAATAATGATGACTCTTACAATTTTCAAAACGTATTACTTGAAGGGCGCATTGGTTCTCAAGTTCAGGATATTATCCCAGGCTTTAACACATCGGAAAAAGAAATCTCTGTTAGCACTCAAGTTCGTAAAACTACGCCAATTACGCGAACAATAACTGATAACAAGGTTTCACGCTTGCGTTTAACGCTTGGGGTGCAGTCATTATTTAATCAAGAGGATAATGGAGATACAAACGGAACAAGTGTGAGTTTGGTTGTTTATATCGGCAATGCAAGCTATCCAATCACTATTTCAGGTAAATACAGCTCACAGTACTTACAGCAACACACATTCACAGACTTGCCAAGCACACCATTTACATTGCGCGTTGAGCGTTTAACGGACGATAGCAAATCTCAGCGTTTGCAGAACAACACGGTGTGGGCCAGCTATACGGAAATCATTGATACTGAGTTTACCTATCCGAATACGGCATTAATCGGGGTGAAATTTGATTCGGAATATTTCTTGAATATTCCTAACCGCACTTATGACATTAAAGGCTTAAAAATTAAAGTGCCGTCAAATTACAACCCTGAAACACGCCAATACACGGGATTCTGGGACGGGACTTTTAAGATTGAATGGTCTGATAATCCTGCCTGGGTGCTTTATGACGTTGTCACAAATAAGCGTTACGGACTAGGTCAGCGTTTGGGTGAGTTTGGTGCGGATAAATGGGCTCTGTATCAAGTGGCACAGTATTGTGACCAATTAGTCCCTGATGGATTTGGTGGGCAAGAGCCAAGATTTACCTGTAATGCTTGGTTGACTGAACAACGCTCCGCCTATCAAGTTATTAATGATATTTGCTCAATTTTCCGCGCGATGCCAGTTTGGAATGGTCAGCGGCTAACCGTGGTAATGGATAGACCTGCAGATCCAGTCTGGACTTATACAAATGCCAACGTGGATGAAAGTGGTTTTAGTTATACATTTTCGGCTCGAAAATCCCGCCATAATGCAATCCAAGTTGAATATGCGGATAAAGAGAATAGCTATGAAAAGGCTATTGAGTATGTCTCTGATGACGAATCTATCCGTAAAAACGGATTAAACGTTAAGAAAATAACGGCGTTTGGCTGTACATCAAGAGGGCAAGCGCACCGCACTGCCTTATGGTTGTTGCAAACAGAAAAATTAGAAACTAAAACCGTTACCTTTACTGTTGGTGCAGAAGGGCTTATGCATATCCCCGGTGATATTATCAAAGTCGCCGATACGCATTATGCTGGTACGAATATTGGCGGTCGAGTTTTAGCAGTCAATGGCAAAACCGTAACATTAGACCGAGAAATCACCATTAGTGGCAATAGTTACCTAAGCTATATCAATGCCAATGCTAAACATCAAAATATTAAGATTATCTCAGTCAATGGTGCAGAGGTAACACTCGATCAACAGCCATTAGGTTTGGAGCTATACGGTGTATGGTCTTTAGCTACTCAACAAGTAACAAGCCAATTATTTAAGGCACTATCTGTAAAAGAGGAGAGCAAAGGCAAGTACACCATTATGGCGTTACAACACGAGCCACAAAAAGAGGCTATTGTTGATAATGGTGCCAAGTTTGAACCAGCAGGAACAACCGTACTTACTACACCGCAAATTAGTAACATTGGCGTGGCAGTAAATTCGGATGGGAGCGTATCAGTTGACAGTAGCGTAACTGGCGGTAATGGCATCGTCAAATACGATATCCGCATTTATAAAGGCGGTGTGCTATATGACGTGCGATTAGGGCAATCGTCTCCCAATCTTAATATAGACGGTCTCGAAAACGGAGATTATAGCGTCCTTGTCCAAGTTAAAAATGAGAATGGGCAGTTATTGAGTGAAAAAACTCAGACCTTTACCATCAATAAACCGCCAGCGCCAACAGGCGTAAGAACAACTGGCGGTCTGGGTAATATCACGCTTGAGTGGGATTGGGTTGATGATGCGACGGCGACAGAAATTTTTGCCAGTGAAACAGATGACATTAAAACTGCCAAACGTTTGACGAAAGTCACAGCAAGAATGTACACGCACGAGGTTGGTGCAAAACAGGTTAGATATTACTGGTTGCGACATACTCGTGGTGTGAATGTTGGCCCATTTAATCAGCAGTCAGGAATTAAAGGTGAAAGTGCGGTAGATATTGATGCAGAGCTAGATGTCCTAAACAAAAAACTGTCTCAAACGTTAAACATCCAAGCGGAGAACCTAACTGGGAAAATATCAAAGAGCCAGTTAGATAGTGCGCTTACAGGTGAGTTAGCGGGTATCCAATCAGCTACCAGTAATGCATCAGCTCAAATTAATTCTATCAACAAAAATAACGAGGCATTTAGTGCCGATATTAGACAAAAAATCAGTGCGCTTGAATTAGGGGCGAGAAATATTGATGTTGATGTTGGTGGAAGAAATTATTTACTCCGTTCATCGGGTACGGCTACGGTCTGGAATGTATCACCAGATGCAAAAGAAAATTGGCGTGGCAAAAAACTAACTCTGTCACTATACCTTAATGCGAAAGGTATTGTACGAGGTGGGCGAAATCGCGTTGGGTTATCAATGTTTTTGTACTACATGGATAATAGCTACACATGGATAGAATGCTGGTTAAGTAACCATCAAGGCGATTATAGTGGTAGATTAAAATCAACAATTCAGTTGCTCGATAAGCCGATTAAAAGTATTTCAAACTGCTCATTTAAAGTTGAGGTTGGCGGGGGGACTTGCATTGCCACACATCCTAAATTAGAGATAGGGAGTATTGCGACTGACTGGAGCCCCGCCCCTGAAGATTTGACGACAGTTATCCAGTTTGAAGACATTAAAAGATCGTTCACTAACGAATCTAACGCAAGGGTAGCTTGGGAAAACTCAGCTAACTCTCGTATTGGCAATGCTGAGGCGACAATTAATCAATTAGGCGGAACCAAAGCCAACAAAGATGAAGTGGCAACTATTGCTGCACAAGCGTTAAGGTCTCAATGGCAATCTGATGCTAAAGCTAAGGTAGACGAGGTTAGTCGTCGAACTGATTGGCAACGCTCTGCTGAATCTAAGATTAATCGTGTAGATGGATTTTCGGCTCGCATTGATGAAATCAATCGGACGGTAGCCGATGTATCGGGTAAAGTATCGGCAACTCGCACTATTAAAACTCAAGCTATTGCTGGAGGTAAGACGGCTATTGCGGGTATTGCGCTTGGGGCATCCAGCTCTGGCCAAGATGTTGAAAGCTCGGTTATTGTGATGGCAGATCGCTTCCAGGTTGTTAAAAACGCCTATGATAGCTCGCCAAAACCGATATTAAGAGTGGAAAATGGGCAAACTGTTTTAAATGGCGATTTAATTGCAGATGGAGACATTACCGCGCAAAAATTGGCGACAGATTCCGTAACGGCAAACCACCTTACCGTTGGTTCGGTTGCTGCGAAACATATTGCAAGCAAGACCATCAATGCAGGTCATATTGCGAGTAAGTCCATTACGTCGAAAGAGTTGAATGTAGAAAGCTTGTCGGCGATTAGTGCGGATTTAGGCGCTATTACTGGTGGCTCGCTTAAAATTGGTAGCTTAAACGGTAATTTCGGTACTTTATTTGAAGTGCAGTCTAATGGTGGTTTTAGACTGATTAGCCGAGATGCAAGTGGTGGTATTGAGTTATCCAGTGCTACAAGAGCGTTACACGTTTGGGACGGTGGAGCAGAGGTTGTTAGAGTGGGTAAATTATCCTAAGGAGAGTTATGTATTACATCGATGAGCCTGTACCGATTGACAAATCGTTTACAGAAAAACCTATCTGCGCCTGGCATATTGCTGGGCGTTTGACTATTGATTACATCAATAAAAATACCACAATTGAGCTTGTGAGTTGGGCAGATAAACAAGCATTTTTAGCACGAGGAGAATCATTAGTAACCTTTTTGACTGTCAATGATTGTCCTAGATTTAGTGTTGACCCTAGCTTGTTTGCATTGCGAGCATTAACACAAGTTGAGGGCTCACCATTCTATCGTCAGAAAGTTAAATGTGATTATGATTTAGACCATATCTCGCAAGTGTGGGTAAATAGAGAACAATCTACTACCTCTTTTGATAAATTTGAGTAATTAAGGAGAAATCAAAATGCAAGTATTTTTATACAACCAGCAGTTAATTTCAGTAATTAACCGCAAAGAAGAAATCACAGACGAAACGTGCTTAATCACGGATCAAGAACGTGAAAAAATCGAACAGACGCTTTATGCCAAAGGGCATTTCTGGCGTATTGACAAATATACAGTAGGGGCTAGTGGTGCAAAACCAAGTGAAAACCACAAGTGGAACGACGAAAAGCACGAATGGGAAATTGACAATGAGTTAGTTCAACAAAATTTAGCTCAAAAACGCAACACTTTGTGGGAAACCATTAAAGAAAAACGTTTACAAGCAACACGAACAGGGGTAGAAGTTACACTTACAGACGGTCAAATTCGCCATTTCCATACCGATCAAGTAGCTCGACAAGAGTATGACGGTATAGGTGTTACAATTGTTTTAGGTTCTTTTGAAGAAAGAAAATGGAAAACTATTGAAAACGATTGGATTACTTTAACGCTTGACAATTTCAAAGCCTTAGTTAATGCAATCAAAAATAAAATCGACCACGATTACCGCAATGCTGAAATCTTAAAAGCTCAAATTGAGAAATCTGTTGAGCCAGAAAGTATTGATTTAGATCAAGGTTGGAGTAAATCTTATGTCTAGTTATGGATTTAAGATAAAAAACAAAACTTTAGATAATGAACATTCAAGCAATTTTACTATTTTGACATTTAAAGACCGACAGAGATCTGATACTACTGTTACATATGACAAACGTTTTGATCTAGGCGATATACAATTCGCTATTTTACTTACCCCTAATTTACCATTACCTGATGGGTACGATACTTGGTATGGGTTTGCAGGTGCTAAGATTGAAGCATATAGCAATAATAATATTAAGTATAATGTGTTTAGTGGGTCTGGTATCGGTGAACGTATTGTAAATTATGAACCTGAAATACAAATATTAGTATTTTATAAACCTAAGCCTTATGCTATTAGATATGGCATTAAACCTTATTTAATTAAACATTTGTATTTAGGAAATGAAGAAACTTATATTGGTAATGACCGTAATATCGATATAAACGAACCCTTTGTAATAACATATACCTCTGATTATATTACATTATTAGGGGGGACTGATTATAAGATAGATGTTGGAGATCGAGTTGTAGTCAAAATTAGAAAAATCAAAAACTTACCTTTGAATAATTATACGTATGGAGTAAATATAAAGAAAGATAACCAGATAATTTTAAATCTACAAACAGATATGCTCAGTGCTAAAAAGTTTGCTACGATGAAAGGAACAAGTAAATTACCTTACAGTGGATATATATTCTGTTTGTTCACTGACCGAAATTCAAGAGGAGTTGATGATGATGTTATGGGTGTTATAGTTGATGAACACAGAATTATGGTAAAAGATGGGTATGTTCACTTTAAACCATTCAGATATATTGCCAACCACGAATATGGCAATGCAGGGGAAGTTGATAAAAACTTCGGTAATACAGATATATATTTAGTGAGTTAATATGATTTATATAGCTTTTTACAAACATAAACGAGAGCGGAATAGTGTTAAAAATACATTATTCCGCTTTTTTGATGATGCTATAAAATTTTTTACGCACGGACCATACAGTCATTGCGAAATAGCAATATCTAACCCTCAGCCATCTAAGATGTACACTTGTTTTAGCGCAAGTAATCGAGATGGGGGAGTGCGTAAAAAAATAATGGAGCTACCTCCAGAGAGATGGGATTTGGTTGAACTGAAGACCTCGCCAAAGGAAGTAAATGTATTTTTTGAAAAGACAAGAGGCTCGAAATATGACCTTATCGGTGCACTAGGTGTTGTCTTAAGAATTAAAGACAGTAAGACAAAATATTTTTGTTCGGAATGGTGTGCAGAATGCCTTGGAATAGATAAGCCTTACAGGTTTAGCCCAAATTCACTTTATAAACATTTAACCAATAGCCATGGATAACACCATGGCTTTTTTTATTAATAAATAGGAGTTTTTATGACGACATTTAACAAAATCTTAAACCCAATGTATTCGGTGATTGCTGCATACTCAAAACAAGAGGATGGCTCAATTAATGCTAAATACGTACTTGGTACTGGTACAGACAATGATGGGGCCGTAACGGACTTTACGCCGATCATCTCGGAATATAAATGGATTGATCCAACCGCAGCCAAAAGCATTTTTGGACAACCACTAACTCAAGATGACATTGGCAAAACAATGGATCAACTCTATCTAGACCGTATCTATGCTTACTTAAAAGAGCAAGGACAAATTGTTATCTAATCATCTAATTATTAGAGATACCGCCTACGGGCGGTTTTTTATTGGAGGTAAGATATGGACGAAATAACACAAATTGATCTAAATCATTATCAAGGTACTGACAAAGATTTTATCTTTGAAATTGTCAATGATGACGAAGAAGAAACTGCCTACAATGGGTTAAGCAATGCATCTTTTGAAATGTGGATTAAGCCGTCCAGAGGCGAAACAATCAAACTATCTACGAGAACAGGCGAAATTGCAGTAAAAGATAATGTGATTGTTGTTAGTATTAGAAATGTGCATACAGCTAACGCTAAATGGGAAATGGCTGATTATGACATATTCACACTAATTGACGATAAGATATCAGCTATTGTAACAGGTACATTTACATTACAACATTCAATTACGAAAGAAATTCCTAAGCGAGTTGATACTAATGAAATGTGAAAAGTTTAAAGTTCGGTTAAAAACAAAACAGACGAAAATTAAAGTTGAATTAAGCAAGAAAGAACAAACTTGTGATGATTTAATTTTACCAAATTTATTATTGATTTATAACCTAGCTAAAGCATAAGGGGCTAAAATGACAGTTAATGCTAAAGATAATTTAGTAGCGTTTGCAAAACAAGTTGGTGCGGATTATAAAGAGTTACGAGAACTAATACAGCGTTTAGGCAATGTACCAACTGATGTTGTTACTTCATCACAACTACAAGCACAGTTGACGCAATTTGAAAATAAATTAAAAGGTGGCGAATTAGCCGAAAATCTTGATACCTTGTTTGAAATTGCACAAAAAATCAACAGTATTGTATCCGACAATGCCGTTGCTCAATCTTTAACTGAAACATTAAACAATATCAAAGACCGTATAACAACTTTAGAAACAAATAACACGTTGGATCTATTGACAATTTATACCAATGCTAAAAACGGAGCGAGTGTGTAATTATGGCGGATAACAGTAGCGGAAATCTTGTTGAGACAATAAAAGCTATTGGGGAAGATATACGCTTATTAAGTACGACAATAGTCGGAGTAGGTCGCCCCGATAAACCCGATACAACCAATGGGAAAATTAAAGGCACTGAACCTAACGGATCTGTTTATGAAAGTACAGACGGAGCGAATGTTGGGGCGTGGCAATGGCAAAAACGAGGCGGAGAATGGGTTGTTACGGCAGGAGATACAGGTTTAATCACTTTAAAAACTCAAAATTTAAAAGCAGGTGCGTATGTTAAATTACAACGAATAAACAACATTGTATTCTGTTTTATGGGTGGTTTATCGTGGGGCTTATTTGGCTTTAAAGGTAAAAAAGAGGGTGGATTTATACCTCGCCAAGCAGGACGTATTGATATAGTATCACAAGGTTATATTCCTGTTGGGTTTAGAGCCGTATCATCTCTTAGCTATTCGTTATATGATGACGATACAGGTCGATCCGCTGCAAACTTATATATTGGCGGCCTGCAAGATAGTAATTTTATGAGAATTACGCCATTTCACGAAAACCCTAAAATACGAGGAAATGACGCTATCCCAGATATAGGTGCAGGTAATTTACGGACACCTGCAATTATATGGGTTACGAATGATAAGTGGATTGATAGGGTTTAAGATAACTTTATATATCTAAATTTAAACGCCAACCGCTCGCATTCTAAGTGGTTATTTTAGGGCAACCAGTACAAAAGCACACGGGTTAAAGTGAATAAAGATGAAGTGGTTAAAAAATGAGTTTCGGAATATAATATAAATCAGAAATATCGTCTCAATAGGAGACTGGAATTGAAATTTTTATTTTACGCCAATTTTACGCCATTTTATTTTTAAGTATTGTTGTTTATTTCTTTAGGTTGCTCGCCCAGAGCACCAAAAATAAAGAAAGCCGCTTTTTAGCGGCTTTTTTATTTCTTGTTTTTTCTTACGCTAGCATACGCTAGAACCTTACACCGCAAGGATTTAAAGCTGTAATGGTTTCACGCTTATGCGATGAAAAAGGTGTGTTGTTATTTGATGCGGATAATTTAGATGACTTGAAAGCATTATCTGAACTCGATGCAAAATTGATTTCAGATTTTAATCAAGCAATGGTGGCAGAACTCCCAAAAGCCTTAGCGAGCGAAGAAAGTTCCAACTAACCCTTTCGCTCGCACTAGGAAAAACGCTGGCGGAAATTGAACAAATGCCCGAAGAACACTTAACAGAATATCAACTGTTCTACCAAGAACAACCCTTCGGGCTTTGGCGGGAAGATTACCGTGCAGCACAAATTGCTTATTTATTGGCAGCCGTAAATAGCGATCCGAAAAAATCGCCACCAAAACTCACCGAATTTATGCCGTTTTTCTCTGAAAAAGAGGAAGAAACCGAAGAGGACGATGGAGTATCGGATTTTTTAGCAAAAAGATAATAAAAGGCTTGAATTTTTGGCTTTCTTTCCTTATAAAGAAAATAAATGAGGGGGAAAAATATGAAACAGACTTTTAAAGATATTGATTGGTTGATTACTTCAACTTTTAAATTCATCTTAGCACTAACTTTAGTTGTTGGGGTTGTGTTAGGGATTGCTTATTTTATTGAAAACATTAAAACTGGTAATGCCAAAGGTGTTTTAATTTGCTTTATGCCCATCTTATTTATCATTGCTCACTTACTAGATAAGTATTGGTGGAGGAACACAAAAAAATATCAAGAACTAATGAAGAGACACATTAAATAACCTATAGCCTGCTTAATCGCAGGCTTTTTTATTGGAGAAAATTATGGCGGGCTTGGGTAACTTAAATATCGAACTTAGCCTTGATGCAGTTAAGTTCCAACAAAATTTGAAGAGATCGGAACAACAGGCAAGACTATTCGCAAATAGAACGGTTGATTATTTAAAAAATATCGAAAATGCGGCAAATAGTATTAACTCTGCAACGAAATGGAATCTCAATTTTGATCGGTTTGATAAGGTTAAATCAGCCGCATTGCAAATTATTGACTACACCAATAAAAATACTGAATTAGCGAATAAGCTGAAATTAGTTACCGAGACTGAATTGCAGCACGCAAGAGCAATGTCTGATGTGTACAGCATTTCAATGAAAACAGCACAATCGACCCAAGCCGTTTCTTCTGTTTATCAGACTTTTGCTCAAAATGCCAAAGAACTTGGCATTAACCAGTACCAAGTGGCGGAAATGACGGAGATCATTTCTAAAGCTGTTTCTATTTCTGGTGCAAGTGCCTCAGAAGCATAAAATGCACTTACCCAATTTAGCCAAGTGTTACTGATGGGTAAGTTCCGCGCCCAAGAATATAACTCAGTGATGACCTAAACACCCACCTGATGCAAGAGATTGCCCGTAGTTTAGGGATTACAATGGACGAACTCAAGGTAATGTTGGACAGTGGTAAACGGTTGATAGGTTTATTTTCTAGAAGTGTAATCAGACCAGATTTAATTTATTTTTGAAGGTAAATGTTTTATTACATTAATAATGGCAAAAATAACGCTGAAGATGATTTGATTTACCATGTTTCTTTATTCTTAGCATAATAGGCAAAAGCTCATTTCCTTTGAAATGAGCTTCTCTTTTACTGCCTATTAGATATCTAGTTCTGCATATAATGCATTCACTTCAATGAAGTCACGACGTGGTTCAACTTCATCACCCATTAGCGTACTGAAAAGTTTATCCGCAGCAATGGCATCAGTAATTGTTACTTGAAGCATTTTACGCGCAACAGGGTCCATTGTAGTTTCCCATAATTGCTCTGGATTCATCTCGCCTAACCCTTTATAGCGTTGGATTGTTAAGCCTTTACGAGATTCTTTCACTAACCAATCTAATGCCTCAGCGAAACTACTTACTGGTTGTTGGCGTTCGCCACGTTGTACATAAGCGGTTGCGGTAAGTAAATCTTTTAACTCAAGCATCAATTCCACAATACAGGCATACTCATTGCTGGTCATAAAGTTGAAATCTAAACGGTAGGTGGTGTCCATACCGTGTGTGGTAACAATGATTTCAGGCTCATAAATATGGCGTTCGGTGTTGAAGAACACGTTTTTGCGATAAAAACTACCATCCACTTCTTTTGCCATCAATTGATTAACAAATTGCTCGTTCCAAGCGGTAATATTTGCTTCCTCTTTTGCAAATTCAGTTGAAAGCGCTGGGCTGTAGATCAATTCATTTAGAATTGCTAACGGATAACGGTGCGTTAAGCGGTTAAAGAGTTTTTGTACTTGGTTGTAATGTGAAATTAATTTTTCAAGTGCTACACCACTTAATGCTGGTGCATCTTGGCTTACAAATAAGCGTGCATCTTCAAGTGCAATATCAATTTCATATTGCATCATTTCATCGTTATCTTGAATGTAGCGTTCTTGCTTACCTTTTTTCACTTTGTAAAGCGGCGGTTGAGCAATGTAGATGTAGCCGTTTTCGATAAGCTCTGGCATTTGACGATAGAAGAACGTCAATAAGAGCGTACGAATGTGAGCACCATCCACGTCCGCATCGGTCATAATAATGATTTTGTGATAACGTAATTTTTCAACATTGTAATCTTCACGACCAATCCCTGTGCCAAGCGCAGTAATTAAGGTTGCAACTTCTTGTGAAGAGAGCATTTTGTCAAAACGGGCTTTTTCTACGTTAAGGATTTTACCTTTCAGAGGCAAAATGGCTTGGTTTTTACGGTCACGCCCTTGTTTTGCAGAACCACCTGCGGAGTCCCCCTCCACCAAGTAAAGTTCTGAATGCGCTGGATCTTTTTCTTGGCAGTCAGCAAGTTTACCGGGTAAACCTCCTAAATCGGTTGCACTTTTGCGACGTGTTAATTCACGTGCTTTACGAGATGCTTCACGTGCACGAGCTGCTTCCACGATTTTACCTACAATGTTTTTTGCATCATCTGGGTTTTCGTTTAAGTAATCTGTTAATGCTTCATACATTGAGCTTTCAACCGCAGAGCGCACTTCGGATGAAACTAATTTATCTTTCGTTTGTGAAGAGAATTTTGGATCTGGTACTTTTACAGAGATAACAGCAACCAAACCTTCACGTGCATCATCACCAGAGGCATCAATATTGGCATCTGCTTTTTTCAACACACCACTGTTATCCATGTAGTTTTTTAATGCACGTGTTAACGCACCACGGAAGCCCGCTAAGTGTGTACCACCATCACGTTGTGGAATGTTGTTGGTAAAGCAGTAAACATTCTCGTTGTAGGAGTCGTTCCATTGAAGAGAAATTTCTACACCAATATCATCTTTTTCAGTTGAGATATAAAATGGCATTTTGTGAATAGACGTTTTGCCTTCGTTCAAATATTCCACATAGGCTTTAATACCACCTTCGTAGTGGAAGTGTTCTTCTTTGCCCTCGCGCTCATCAATTAAGCGAATAGACACGCCAGAGTTTAAGAATGAAAGCTCGCGTAAACGTTTAGAAAGAATTTTGTATTCAAATTCAGTTTTGTTTTTGAAGATATCGAAACTTGGCCAGAAACGAACCATAGTGCCTGTTTTGTCTGTTTCACCAATTACCGCAAGAGGTGCATCAGGTTCGCCTAAGCTATAAAATTGTTCGTGAACGTGACCTTCACGGCGAATCGTAAGCTGTAATTTTGAAGAAAGTGCATTTACAACTGAAACGCCTACACCGTGCAAACCACCCGATACTTTATAAGAGTTATCATCAAATTTACCACCTGCGTGAAGTACAGTCATAATCACTTCTGCAGCCGATACCCCTTCTTCAGGGTGAATACCGACAGGAATACCACGACCATCATCTTGTACAGAAACGGAGTTGTCGGAATGAATGGTCACGATAATATCTTTACAATAACCCGCTAATGCTTCATCAATAGCATTATCCACCACCTCAAAAACCATATGGTGCAAACCTGTACCATCATCTGTATCACCGATATACATCCCTGGGCGAGTACGTACAGCTTCCAAGCCACGCAATACTCTAATGCTTGAAGAATCATAAGTTTGTTGGTTTTGTTCAGACATTCTGTATTCCTAAATTAAAAAGTGAGTAGCGATATAAAAATCAGCTAAAAATTGAGGGGAATTATATCAGAAATTCAGTTAAATTGCGAAAAATAGACTAAAAAGTACCGCTTGCTAGTGTAAAAATGAATTTTAGAACTGTTTAATAATATGCTAAGATAAAACAATCTTATGCTTAGGTGTAAATTAAGTTTACTTAGGATTTTTTCTGTATTTTATAAGGAATAAAAATGAAAGTTGTTATCCCTGTCGCTGGTTTAGGTACTCGAATGTTACCTGCAACAAAAGCAATTCCCAAAGAAATGCTTACTATTGCAGATAAACCGTTAATTCAATATATCGTTAATGAGTGTGTTGCTGCAGGCATTAAAGAGATTGTATTAGTGACTCACTCTTCAAAAAATGCCATTGAAAACCATTTTGATACATCGTTTGAATTAGAAACGATGCTAGAAAAACGTGTTAAGCGTCAATTACTTGAAGAAGTACGTTCTATCTGTCCGAAAGATGTAACTATTATGCATGTTCGTCAAGGGAATGCGAAAGGGCTAGGACACGCTGTTTTATGTGGTAGAGCAGTGGTAGGAAACGAACCTTTTGCAGTAGTGCTACCTGACGTAATTTTGGCTGAGTTTAGCGCCAATCAAAAAACTGAAAACTTAGCAGCGATGATCAAACGTTTTAATGAAACAGGGCATAGCCAAATAATGGTAGCACCTGTGCCAATGGATGACGTGAGCAGCTATGGTGTGGCTGATTGTAACGGGGTTGATATCCCAGCGGGCGGTTCAGCAGAAATTGTAAAAATGGTAGAAAAACCCGCAAAAGAAGATGCACCTTCTAACTTAGCTGTTGTAGGTCGTTATGTATTCTCATCTGGTATTTGGGATTTATTAGAAAAAACCCCTGCGGGTGTAGGCGATGAAATTCAATTAACCGATGCAATTGATATGTTAATTGAACAAGAAACCGTAGAAGCGTTCCATATGACAGGTAAAACCTTCGATTGTGGTGATAAACTTGGCTATATGGAAGCATTTGTAGAATATAGCTTGCGTCATAATAAATTCGGTGAAGCATTCAAAAAATATCTTAAAGATTTAGTGAAAACATTATAAATAAATGAAAAAGTGGAATTTTTATAATTCCACTTTTTTGTTATCTAACTGACTACTTCGATGGTTGAGTTCGCACTCAATCCCCGAACAAGTTGCGAGCCTTTTCTCGCACGTTCTCCGCGATATTTTTCAATATTGGAAGGTTTTAACGTAATTTTACGTTTGCCTGAAACAAACACAAGCGATTGATTTGGTTTAAGCAATAATAAATGAGCCAAATATTCTTCGCTAGCTTTTGCTGCTTGGGCAGAGATATTGATGATTTTATTGCCTTTACCTTTAGAAAGCACCGGTAATTCACTTAATGGGAAGACGAGCATTCTGCCGACATTACTGATCGCCACAAGAGAGCATTTTTCTTCCAGAGAGACAAGTTGTGGTGGGAGCGTTTTTGCATTTTCGGTTAAAGAAATAACTGCTTTACCAGCCTTGTTACGAGAGATTAAATCTTCAAAAGTACAAATGAAACCATAGCCTGAGTTGGATGCCATCAGGACATTTTCGGTAGGTTGTCCCATTAAGACTTGCTGAATTTCAGCACCTTCTGGCAAGGTAATCTTACTTGTAAGTGGCTCTCCTTGTGAGCGTGCAGAGGGCAGTGAGGTTGGGTCAATCGTATAAGCTCGTCCCGTGCTATCTAAGAACACCACAGGTTGATTGCTGCGACCGTGAGCGTGAGCCAGATATTGGTCGCCTGCACGGTATGCCAAGCTTTTTACATCAATGTCGTGCCCTTTCGCACAACGTACCCAACCTTTTTGCGATAAAATGACGGTAACATCTTCGGTTGGTGTGAGATCAGCCTCTGAAATCGCTTTTGCTTCCGCACGCTCTACAAAAATTGAACTGCGTGGTGAAGCAAATGTTTTTGCATCAGTTTGAATTTCTTTTTTAATAAGTGTATTTAAGCGACGTTCTGAACCTAATAAAACTTGTAATTCATCTCGCTCTTTTTCTAGTTCATTTTGTTCTGCTTTAAGCGTGGTTTCTTCCAGTTTGGCTAAGTTACGTAAGCGTAGGTTTAAAATCGCATCGGCTTGAATTTCACTTAATCCAAAACGAGCTATTAACACCGTTTTAGGCTCATCTTCATTGCGAATAATTTCAATCACTTCGTTAATGCTTAAAAACGCAATGATTAACCCTTCAATGATATGCAAGCGGTCTAAAATTTTATCTAATCGGTAATTTAGACGACGGGTTACCGTTGCACGACGGAAGCTCAGCCATTCGGTCAGAATAGTGTGCAGATTTTTCACTGCAGGTTTTCCATCTAAACCAATCATATTCATATTGATACGGAAGCTTTTTTCGAGCTCAGTTGTCGCAAAAAGATGATCCATCAATGCATCAAAATCAATGCGATTTGAGCGAGGGATAATCACAATCCGAATTGGGTTTTCGTGGTTTGACTCATCACGAACATCATCCACCATTGGCAACTTTTTGTTCTTCATTTGAGCAGCAATTTGCTCAATGATTTTTGATGGCGAGGTTTGATATGGCAACGCGTTAATTACAATTTTTCCATCTTCTTTTTGCCAAACCGCACGGGCTTTGATTGAGCCACGTCCTTGTTCGTAGATTTTTGCTATTTCCGCTTTTGGCGTGATAATTTCTGCTAGCGTTGGGTAGTCAGGACCTTGCACGACACTTAAGATATCCGCTAATGTTGCATTTGGATTATCCAACAACATCACACAGGCATTCGCCAATTCATTAATATTGTGAGGAGGAATGTCGGTTGCCATCCCAACGGCAATCCCTGTTGAGCCATTCAATAAAATATGTGGCAAGCGAGAAGGGAAGGTCACAGGTTCAATTTTTGAACCGTCAAAATTCGGTTTGAAATCTACAGTGCCTTGATCAATTTCAGAAAGTAAAATGGACGAGAATTTGGTTAAGCGTGCTTCTGTATAACGATATGCTGCGGCATCATCTTCTAAGCTCCCCCAGTTCCCTTGACCATCAATCAATGGATATCGGAAGGTGAAATCTTGAGCCATTCCTACCATCGCGCCATAACAAGCAGAGTCACCGTGTGGGTGGAATTTACCTAATACATCACCGACGGTGCGAGCTGCTTTGGCATATTTTGCATTGGCATTTAAGCCTAATTCAGACATAGCATAGATAATGCGACGTTGTACGGGTTTTAAACCATCGCCAATAAATGGCAACGCCCTGTCCATAATCACATACATTGAATAATTGAGGTAAGCGTCTTCAGTAAAACGCTTAATTGGCATTTGTTCAACGCCTTCGTAATTGATAATGGTATTGCTCATAACTTTTATGATTGATTACAAAAAACGTTTTATTTTCTATGATCTGTGGATATTTGTCCACTTAAAATAAACAAGCGCTCGTTTTTTCATTTCCCTTTGCGAAATGATGAGATGCTGAGGAATTTAATAAAAAGCAAAAATAGTAGGCGATTTTGTGTGAAAAAGGCTGTATAATGCGAACGTTTTATTTCCGATTTGTAGAGGCGGCTATCAAAAGCGATTTGTTTAGCGTTTATTTAAAAATGGACGAAATCGTTTTTGCTAGTCGCAATTTGTAAGAAATAAAACTAAATTTTAATCAAAATGTAAGGATTTAGTTATGACTCCAATTGTTAGACAATTTAAATATGGTCAGCACACCGTGACCTTAGAAACAGGCGCAATCGCACGCCAAGCAACTGCAGCTGTAATGGCGAGTATGGACGACACAACTGTTTTCGTAACCGTTGTAGCAAAAAAAGACGTTAAAGAAGGCCAAGATTTCTTCCCTTTAACCGTTGATTACCAAGAGCGTACTTACGCAGCAGGTCGTATTCCTGGTGGTTTCTTCAAACGTGAAGGTCGTCCATCTGAAGGCGAAACATTAGTAGCTCGTCTAATCGACCGTCCTGTTCGTCCACTTTTCCCAGAAGGGTTCTTCAACGAAATTCAAGTGATTGCAACAGTGGTTTCCGTAAACCCACAAATCAGCCCAGACTTAGTCGCAATGATTGGTGCATCAGCAGCACTTTCACTTTCTGGCGTACCTTTCAATGGCCCTATCGGTGCAGCTCGCGTTGGCTTCATTAACGATCAATTCGTATTAAACCCAACCACTTCAGAACAAAAATTAAGCCGTTTAGACTTAGTTGTGGCAGGTACAGACAAAGCGGTTTTAATGGTGGAATCTGAAGCGGATATTTTAACGGAAGAGCAAATGCTTTCAGCGGTGGTATTCGGTCATCAACAACAACAAGTGGTGATTGAGAACATCAAAGAATTTGTAAAAGAAGCAGGCAAACCACGCTGGGATTGGGTTGCTCCAGAGCCAAACACAGATTTGATCAACAAAGTGAAAGCGTTGGCAGAAAGCCGTATTGGTGATGCTTATCGTATCACTGAAAAACAAGCACGTTACGAACAAATCGACACTATCAAAGCAGAAGTAATTGCTACTTTAACTGCAGAAGATGAAACCGTTTCTGAAGGTGCAATTATTGATATTATTACTGCATTGGAAAGCCAAATCGTACGTAGCCGTATCATTGCAGGCGAACCTCGTATTGATGGTCGTACCGTTGATACCGTGCGTGCATTAGATATCTGCACAGGCGTATTACCACGCACACACGGTTCTGCGATCTTTACCCGTGGCGAAACCCAAGCATTAGCAGTGGCAACTTTAGGTACAGAACGCGACGCACAAATTATTGATGAATTAACAGGCGAAAAATCAGATCGCTTCTTATTCCACTACAACTTCCCTCCATACTCTGTAGGTGAAACAGGTCGTATCGGTTCGCCAAAACGTCGTGAAATCGGTCACGGTCGTTTAGCTAAACGTGGTGTATTAGCGGTAATGCCAAGCGCGGAAGAGTTCCCGTATGTGGTGCGTGTGGTATCTGAAATCACAGAATCAAACGGTTCTTCTTCAATGGCTTCTGTGTGTGGTGCGTCTCTTGCGTTAATGGATGCAGGTGTGCCAATTAAAGCGGCAGTTGCAGGTATCGCAATGGGTTTGGTAAAAGAAGAAGAGAAGTTCGTGGTGCTTTCAGACATTTTAGGCGATGAAGACCACTTAGGCGATATGGACTTTAAAGTAGCAGGTACGCGTGAAGGTGTGACTGCACTTCAAATGGACATCAAAATTGAAGGTATAACCCCTGAAATTATGCAAATTGCCTTAAATCAAGCGAAAGGTGCACGTATGCATATCTTAAACGTGATGGAACAAGCAATCCCAGCACCGCGTGCGGATATTTCAGACTACGCACCACGTATTCACACGATGAAAATTGATCCGAAGAAAATCAAGGATGTGATTGGTAAAGGTGGTGCAACTATTCGTGCATTAACAGAAGAAACTGGCACATCAATCGACATCGACGATGATGGTACAGTGAAAATTGCAGCAACTGACAACAATGCAGCGAAAGCAGTAATGGCACGTATAGAAGAAATCGTTGCGGAAGTGGAAGTGAATGCAGTTTACAAAGGTAAAGTAACTCGCGTGGTTGATTTTGGTGCATTCGTTTCAATCTTAGGCGGTAAAGAAGGTTTAGTTCATATTTCACAAATTACAGACGAACGTGTTGAACGCGTTGCAGATTACCTTTCAGTAGGACAAGAAGTGATGGTGAAAGTGGTTGAAATTGACCGACAAAACCGCATTCGTTTAACAATGAAAGATGTAAACAACGCGGAAGCAGAAGTTGCAACGCCAGTTGAAGAACAAGCTGAATAATCGGCTTATCGTTCAGCCTCTTGGCAACAAGAGGTTGATCCTTTTAGCTATTTTCTAGGGGTTCTTTCTAGGGTAGTGACTTTAAGGCTGTTTATTACTTATGTTACAACAGACTAAAATGTTTCGTTTTTTTTCACTTGGTTTATTTATTATTTTATTTCTGGCAGGTTGTGCTAACCGTTCATCAGAAATGATTTCAACAGATAAATTGGCATTAGCAGAGTTAAATCCGCAACTTCGTTTTGATCAAGAAGTGATGATTGTGCGTTTAACTCAAGTGTTGCAAGAAGCAAAATTAACGGATGATGACCGTGCAGATCTCTATTTTGAGCGTGGTGTAATTTACGATAGCTTAGGATTGTGGTCGCTTGCACGTTACGACTTCAACCAAGCCATTTCACTTAATCAAAAAATGACCGCTGCCTATAACTATATGGGCTTATATTTGTTGTTAGAAGATGATTATGACAGCTCGGTTGATGCCTTTAATGCGGTATTAGATTTAGATCCTGATTATGCTTATACCTACCTCAATCGTGGTTTAGCATTTTATTATAGTGGTCGATATTCAGAAGCTCAGCGCGATTTATTGCATTTTTATAGTGAAAATCCCGCTGATCCATACCGTGTTTTATGGCTCTATTTCAATGAGTTAGAATTAACCCCGCAAGAGGCCAAAAATAATTTAATTACTCGTGCTAAAAAAATCTCTGATGAATTTTGGGGCAAAAATGTGGTGGATTATTTCTTAGGTAATATCTCATTGAAACAACTTCGGAAAAAAATGGAAGCACAAGCTCAGTCAAATACAGCTGCTTATGCGGAAATGCTTACCGAAACTTACTTTTATTTAGCAAAACAAAAACTCAAATTGAATCAAAAAGATGAGGCAATCAGCCTCTTCCGCCTTGCTTTAGCAAACCAAGTGTTTAACTTTGTTGAGTATCGTTTTGCCTTGTTTGAACTCTCACAGCTTCGTAATAACGAAAGCATTAATAATGTTCAAACACCCACCATTGTTGGGGATAATTAGGGACGCAAGCGGTTGATTTTGCAAAAAATCTTGCAGATCTTACCGCTATACTCATATGACAAGTTATAAAAAGCACTGATTGCTTTCTATTTATTTTTCTTACCTAAACGCTCAACAATATATTTTGACTCGTTTCTTTGCATTTACGGCAAAGAAACTTCCTTTTATTTGGAATTTTATGACTGAAACAACTATGACTTTCGCCGATTTAGGCTTACCACAATCTATTCTTGATGCTGTAAACGATATGGGTTTTGTAACCCCATCGCCAATCCAACAAGAGTGTATTCCCCACTTATTGAATGGTCGCGATGTACTAGGTATGGCACAAACGGGTAGTGGTAAAACGGCGGCATTCTCTCTCCCGCTTCTTGCTCAAATCGATTCTGAAGCTCGTCATCCACAAATGTTGGTGATGGCACCAACCCGTGAACTTGCCATCCAAGTAGCAGATGCGTGTGAACAATTTACGAAAAATATGCGCGGGGTGAGAGTGGTAACCGTTTATGGCGGACAGCGTTACGACATTCAATTACGTGCGTTAAAACAAGGTTCTCAAGTGGTTGTAGGTACACCAGGTCGTATTTTGGATCACATTAACCGTGGCACATTAGATTTGTCGCAACTTAAATTCATCGTATTAGATGAAGCGGATGAAATGTTGCGAATGGGCTTTATTGACGATGTAGAAACGGTGATGGCGGAATTGCCAGAACAGCACCAAACTGCACTTTTCTCTGCAACGATGCCGGAGCCAATTCGTCGTATTACTAAACGCTTTATGAACGATCCGCAAGAGGTGAAAATCAAAGCAACGCAACGTTCTGCCCCTGATATTACCCAAAGCTATTGGATGGTAAACGGCTTCCGTAAAAATGATGCATTACTACGTTTCTTAGAAGTGGAAGAGTTTGATGCAGCGATTATTTTTACTCGCACCAAAACAGGCACTATCGATATTACGGAACTTTGTGAGCGTAATGGCTACCGTACAGCTGCACTCAATGGAGATATGACTCAACAAGCACGTGAGCAAACGTTAGATAAACTTAAATCTGGACGTTTAGATATTTTAGTGGCAACCGATGTGGCGGCTCGTGGTATTGATATTGAACGTATCAGCCTTGTGGTGAACTATGATATTCCACTTGATGCGGAGTCTTACGTGCACCGTATTGGTCGTACAGGTCGAGCGGGGCGTTCTGGTCGTGCATTGTTATTTGTTGAACCACGTGAGCGCCGTTTATTACGCAACATTGAGCATCTTATCAAGAAACCAATTGATGAAGTAGCAATTCCAAACCACGAAATTTTAATGGCAAAACGCCGTGAGAAATTCAAAGCCCGTATTGAAGCGCAATTAGAACATCACGATTTAGAAAAATACCGTGCATTGTTGGAAGATTTATTCACTGCAGACCAAGATCACGAAGAACTTGCTGCGGCAATGATGATGTTATTGCAAGAGAAACAAAAACTGATTCTTCCGCCAGATCCAGTCGTGAAACCAAGTCGTGAGCGTGGTCGTCGTGACCGTAACGAACGTGGAGACCGTCGCGATGATCGCCGTAGTGGACGTGAGCAACGCGAAGGCACAGGCGTTGCAATGGATTTATATCGTATCGAATTAGGTCGTGAAGATGGCGTAGAAGTGCGTCATATCGTGGGTGCAATTGCTAACGAAGGCTATATTAGTAGCCGTTTCATTGGGCACATTAAATTGCACGATACTTATTCAACCATCGAACTTCCGCAAGGTATGCCAAACCACTTGGTGCAACACTTTGCCCAAAAAGCACGCGTGTTGAACAAGCAAATGCAGATGTCGCTGTTAGGTCCTGTTGATGGTGCAAACAGCCAACCATTTGAAGGTAGAGGTCGTGGAGAACGCAATGACCGTCGCCCTGATCGTGGTGGACGTGGTTTTGACCGCAGAGATGACCGCCGTGATGATCGTGGTTTCAACGATCGCAAAAAAGGTGGTTTTAAAGAGAAGCGTTTTAACGACCGTGGTCGTCGTTAATTAAGCCTTGTACCTATGGCTCTTGCCATAGGTTACGCATAAATCAGCCCCTTTGGGGCTGTTTTAATTTAGTATGTCGCTCTTAGTGTAGGGGCGTGTTGCACACGCCCGATATACCAGCAATGTCAAAGGGCGTGTGCAACACGCCCCTACACCAAGAACAATAATTTATTTTATATTATGTTCATCCAATCCATTCAAACCCATTGCACATTAGACTATTCCGAACAAGATCTACATTGGCTTGAATACGCGCTCACGCTTGCTGAAAAAGCCGAAACCATAGGTGAAATTCCTGTTGGCGCAGTGGTCATTGATAAAGACGGCAATAAAATTGGCGAAGGCTGGAACCAATCTATTTTGCTCAACGATCCCACCGCTCACGCAGAAATGCTGGCCATCCGCCAAGCAGGCGAGCATACTCAAAATTACCGTCTGCTCGATTGTACGCTTTATGTTACACTTGAGCCGTGTACAATGTGTGCTGGTGCAATTCTGCATAGCCGTATCGGGCGATTAGTCTTTGGTGCAAGTGATTACAAAACAGGGGCGATTGGCTCACGTTTTCATCTGTTTGAAGATTTCAAAATGAACCATTTGCTTGAAATCCATGGTGGCGTGTTACGAGAAAAATGTAGCCAAAAAATGAGTGCGTTTTTCAAAAAAAGACGGTTAGAGCAGAAGCAATCAAAAGAAACAAAGAAGGAAGAGTAATATGGCAACTTATATCGTAGGCGACTTACACGGCTGTTTCAAAGAATTTCAACTTCTGTTAGAAAAAGCTCAGTTCGATGAAAAACAAGATGAAATTTGGCTCACGGGCGATTTGGTGGCTCGAGGCGATGATTCGTTAGCTTGTTTACGTTTTGTCAAAGATTTAGGCGAAAAAGCCCAAACTGTGCTAGGTAACCATGATCTGCATCTTCTTTCTACTTTATTAGGCATCAAACGAGTAAAACCCTCTGATAAAGTGGAACCAATTTTTGAAGCACCAGATCGTGAAGAATTACAAAATTGGCTGAGAAATCAACCGATTATGGCTCAACATCCAAAGCATAAATTTCTACTTGTGCATGCTGGCATTAGCCCTGAATGGGATTTAACTACCGCAATTCAATGTGCAAGAGAAGCAGAAACTGTGCTAAAAAGCGAGAGTTATGCTGATTATATCGCGAAAATGTATGAAAATTATCCCGACCATTGGGATGACAATTTACAAGGCATTGAGCGTTGGCGTTACATCGTGAATATCTTCACCCGAATGCGTTTTTGCTATTTAGACAAGCGGTTAGATTTTGCTTGTAAATTGCCAATCGAAGAAGCTCCAACTGAATTAAAAGCGTGGTTTGAATTAGATAATTCACTCTTTAATGACCAAGAAATTATTTTCGGGCATTGGGCAAGTCTAATGGGAAAATGTACTCGCCCGAATATTTATGCATTAGATACGGGTTGTGCGTGGGGTAATCATCTTACGATGATGAGATGGGAAGATAAGCAGACTTTTACGCAAGAGAGATTAAAGTAGGAGATTCTAAGAAAAATAAAAATGCGTAGATTTGATCAAACAAATACCACGCATTTTATTGATATTTTAACTATTCTTTCGATTTCCAAATTAACGGATCAACACCTCGGTGAATGAGATCTTGATGTTCTTCAATACGGAACACAGGTTCTTGTTTCGCTTTTAGCTGACGAACATAGTCTTTTAAAATTCGCCATACTAGTGGGGAAAGAATTAAAATTGCAATCAAGTTGATGATTGCCATGGTTGCCATTACTGTGTCAGCAAATGCCCAAACAATCCCACCATCACGCACTGCACCAAAATAAACGAAGAACAATACGATTGCACGGAAGCTCCATACAAACCATGCTTTGTTTTTGATGTAGCGAATATTTGTTTCTGCGTAAGCGTAGTTACCGATAATTGAGGTGTAGCAGAATAGTAACAAGATAAACGCTAAGAAATGCACGCCAAATTCGCCCAAGTGATATTGCAGTGCGATTTGGGTAAGTTCCACGCCTTTTAAGGTTTCGTTGCCATAGTTGTCAGACATTAAGATGATAACGGCTGTACAAGTACAAACTACAATGGTATCCACAAATACACCAAGCATTTGAATTAAACCTTGGCTTGCGGGGTGTTTTGCATCGGATGTTGCTGCTGAGTTTGGTGCAGAACCCATCCCCGCTTCGTTTGAGAATAAGCCACGTTTAATCCCCATTAACATCGTTTTTGACACAATGCTACCAAACATCCCCCCCGCAACGGCGGAGAAATCAAAGGCACTTGAGATGATCATTGATAAAATGGCAGGCACTTTGCTGATATTCATTCCAAGAATAATAACTGCAATGATCAAATAGAATAACGCCATTGTTGGTACTACTTTTGCGGAAACTTGTCCGATACGTTTAACTCCGCCAGCGATAATAACAGCGGTTAAGATTACAAGCACAACACCCACTGATTCAGCATCCCAAGCCCATGCTTTACTCGTTGCCGCTACAATAGAGTTAGATTGAACGGCGTTAAATGCAAAACCAAATGTAAAGATCAGGGTAATCGCAAACGCAATCGCAAGCGGTTTACATTTCAACCCTCGAGTGATGTAGTAAGCAGGGCCACCACGGAACATACCGTTTGGATCACGAGTTTTATAAAGCTGAGCGAGTGAAGATTCCGCAAAAGCCGAGCTCATCCCCATCAAAGCAGTAAGCCACATCCAGAATACAGCACCAGGTCCACCTAAGGCAATTGCAGTTGCGACACCACCAATATTACCTACACCCACGCGGCTAGCTAAGCCAGTGGTGAAAGCTTGGAATGGAGTTAAAGAATTACCATCAGCGGAACGTCCCCCCCACATTTCTCGTAAACTTTGTGGGAGTAAACGTAATTGTACTAAGCCTGTTGTAATAGTAAAAAATAGCCCTGTGCCTAAAAGCAAGAGAATCGTGATATCCCAAATTGGTCCATCTAAAGTATTAACGATCCAGTTTAATACGGCCTCAAAGCCTGAAACAATAAAATCCATAAGACCTCTCAAATTAAAAAGTAAACGATTGCATTGTAACCTTTTTTTAGATTTTGAAAACTTTTTTTAATGCTTTTTATAAAAAAAAGTATATTAAAATAGCTAGTTTGATGTTAATAGCTAAATATAAAAGGCCACTTACTATAAATAAGTGACCTTTTATTAAAATTACAGAGATTATTTACATTCAAAATATAGAGCTAAAATGATCCGATAATATAAATTTATAAAATTTACTAAACACTTAAAACACAGATTGAATGTCTACTGAGAAAGTTCGCTACTATCAATATTTTCTTTCTTATGAAATTAGCTACTCAGATTTTTGAGTCTCAGAATCTTTAATTTTTTGATAGATTTCCTGTCTATGAACGCCAATATCCTTAGGTGCATTTACACCTAGCTTTACTTGACTTCCTCGTACACTAAGTACGGTAATTTCTACATCATCTCCTACGAGTAAACTTTCTCCTGTTTTCCGAGTTAAAATAAGCATTGCTACCTCCAAGATAAAAGACCCAATAAAATTTTTAAGGTCAAGGCAAGGCTGATTCATTCTTCCTTGCCTAGGTATTAAATTATAATTTTGCTTGAATCCATTCTTGTGCAAAGTTCAGTGCTTGTAATAAATTTTGTGGTTCAGAGCCACCGGCCATTGCCATATCTGGACGACCACCACCCTTACCACCGACTTGTTTTGCCATTTCACCGACTAACTCGCCAGCTTTCACTTTTGAGGTTAAATCGGTGGTTACTCCTACAATCAAGTTCACTTTTTCATCAGCTACTGATCCTATAACTACTATGGCACTTCCGAGTTGATTTTTCAAGTCATCAACCATTGTTCTTAGGGTTTTCGCTTCCGCATTATCTAATTGAGTTACCACTACATTTACGCCATTGATTTGTTGAGCTTGTTTTACAAGTTCAGAACCTGCAAGAGTAGCTTGTTTATCTTTAAGTTGTTGTAACTCTTTTTCAGTGCGTTTTGATTTGTCTTGTAATTGTTGGATTTTCTCCACAAGTGAGGCGTTATCTGCTTTTAATAATTCTGCAGAATGCTGTAATACTTGTTGTAATTGATGGATCCAAGCAACTGTTGTTTCGCCCGTGATTGCTTCAACACGGCGAACACCTGCCGCAACTGCACCTTCAGAGGTGAGTTTAAAGAAACCAATCTCTCCTGTACGTTGGACGTGTGTACCACCACAAAGTTCGACCGAAAATGCACTCATCTCAACAACACGTACTACATCACCATATTTTTCACCGAAGAGAGCCATTGCACCTTTTGCTTTTGCAGCATCAATGCCCATCTCTTCAATGATAACAGGAATATTCTCACGAATTTTACAGTTTACGATACGTTCGATTTCCTCAAGTTGAGCTTTAGTAATCGCTTCTGGTTGAGAGAAGTCAAAACGTAAGCCGTTTTCGTTTACTAATGACCCTTTTTGAGTAACGTGTTCACCCAATACTTCACGTAATGCAGAGTGTAATAAGTGGGTTGCAGAGTGGTTTAGCTCAATGTTGTGACGACGAGTTGCATTCACTTCGGCATAAATTTTATCGCCTACGCGTAATTCGCCAGATTCCACTTGACCATAATGACCAAACACTTGACCATATTTTTGTGTATCAATTACGTTAAATTGGCAAATTTCTGATGAAATTAGACCGCTATCACCTACTTGCCCTCCCATTTCTGCGTAGAATGGCGTTTTGTCTAAGATGATAATGGCTGTTTCGCCAGATTGAATTGCATCAACCCCTTTACCTTGGCTGAATAATCCAACCACAGTTGCCTCAGCTGTTAAATGATCGTAACCAACAAATTTGGTTATGCTGTCTACTTTGATGACATTGCTGTAATCTGCACCAAAGTTACTGCTCGCTTTTGCACGCTCACGTTGAGCTGTCATTTCAGCATCAAAGCCTGCTTCGTCAATCAAAATATCACGCTCACGACAAACGTCAGCGGTTAAATCAAGCGGGAAGCCATAAGTATCATAAAGTTTGAATGCTACTTTACCTGAAAGGGTTTTGTTTTCTACTTTCGTTAATGCATCTTCAAGCAGTGCTAAACCACGTTCCAGTGTACGAGCAAATTGCTCCTCTTCTGCTTTTAATGTTTGTTGGATGAAAGCTTGTTTCTGTGCAACGATTTCACCAGCGTGCCCCATTACTTCTGCAAGTGTTGGTACTAATTTATAGAAGAATGCTTCTTTTGCACCTAATAAGTTACCGTGGCGCACTGCACGACGAATAATACGGCGAAGAACATAGCCACGCCCTTCATTTGAAGGTACAACACCATCAGCAATTAAATATGAGCAAGAACGAATGTGGTCTGCGATTACGCGTAATGATTTGTTATCTAAATCTTTAACGCCTAATAATTCTGCTGTTGTTTTGATGAGTGTTTGGAAAATATCTGTTTCGTAGTTTGAGTTTACGTGCTGCATAACTGCTGTCATACGTTCTAAACCCATACCTGTATCAACAGATGGTTTTGGTAATTTTTCCATTGTGCCATCGGCTAAGCGGTTGAATTGCATAAACACAATGTTCCAAACTTCGATATAACGGTCGCCATCTTCTTCAGGTGTACCAGGTAGACCACCCCAATATTTTTCACCGTGGTCGTAGAAAATTTCAGTACAAGGACCGCAAGGGCCTGTGTCACCCATTGCCCAGAAGTTATCGGATGCATATGGTGTACCTTTATTGTCGCCAATACGAATAATGTGCTCAGCTGGCACGCCTACAAGAGTATGCCAAATATCGTAAGCTTCATCGTCTGTTTCATAAACAGTGACGTAGAGTTTTTCTTTCGGCAAACCTAACCATTCTGGTGAAGTTAAAAACTCCCAACCAAATTGGATTGCATCACGTTTAAAATAATCACCAAAGCTAAAATTCCCCATCATTTCAAAGAAAGTATGATGGCGAGCTGTATAGCCTACGTTTTCTAAGTCGTTGTGTTTACCACCCGCACGTACACAGCGTTGTGCCGTTGTAGCTCTGGTGTAAGGACGTTTTTCTAAGCCAAGAAAAACATCTTTAAATTGGTTCATACCAGCATTGGTAAAGAGTAGAGTAGGGTCATTTTCGGGAACTAACGAACTACTTTCTACCACAGTGTGTCCTTTACTATGGAAAAAATCCAAGAAGGACTGTCTAATTTGCGATGTTGTTTTCATTCTAATAACGCTCGTTTTAAAATAAAAAGATTGATTCAATCGTTATGTATAACTGTACTATTCTACACATTTTTCAGGTGAAATTGTGAAAATAATACAAGAAAAGCAATGAATTTTATTTATACTGTTATTTATTTGTCAAATTTTTAGCAAAAAATAACCGCTTGAGCTCTTTTATTGCACAAGCGGTTATTCTTAAACGCTACAAATATGCTTGTTTTCTATTCATCATCTAATGGAACAACTAACATATCCACGGTCACGCTATTCATTACTTGGCGAGTTGAAGACATAAATTTGCTCCAGAAATCTTGGTGGTGTCCAGTGATGAGTAAGTCAACACCATATTTAGCCACGGCTTCTTCAATAACTTGAGAGAAATCGCCTGTGCCATTGAGTTTTTCCGAAACTGGGTAATCTATTTTGCTCGCAAGTTCATCTAATGCTTTCGTTGTTTCAACTGAAACGTTATCTTGTACGGCAGACATATTGATATCAATTAAACCCGTATATAAATCGGAAAAATTGACATCAACATGGATAACCGATAATTTCGCTCCACATTTTTCTGCAAGTCCAGCACCTTTACGTAATAAAACAAGACTCTCTTCAGAAAGATCGACTGCAACCAAGATGTGTTTATACATAATAGACTCCTTATTGTCTCTGCTTTGGTCTTTTTCATTTCTATACTAGCAAATAATTGCGAAGAAAAATGAGAGATACTTCTCATTTTTGAAATTTCTTGGAATAAATTCACTAAAAAAATTAACTATCTTGAGGTAAAGTTATACTTTCTTCATTCAAAAATAAATGGTAAACTTTGCTCCAAATCAAACTTTTATAGAATTTATGCGGAAATGGTTATGAAAATTGTGCCAGAGGCAAAACCACAAGGAAGAACCGGCTGTACGATCCACTGCCAAAATTGTAGTATTAGTCAACTTTGCCTCCCTTTTACGTTAAGCGAACATGAATTAACTCAGCTTGATAACATCATTGAGCGTAAAAAACCTGTACAAAAATCTCAAATTATTTTCCAATCTGGTGATGAACTTCGCTCAATTTATGCTCTTCGTTCTGGCACATTAAAAAGCTACACATTAAGCGAAAATGGCGAAGAACAAATCACGGCTTTTCATCTTCCAGGTGATCTGATTGGCTTTGATGCTATTATGAATATGAAACACGTAGGTTTCGCACAGGCTTTAGAAACGGCTATGATCTGCGAAATTCCGTTTGATATTCTAGATGATCTTGCTGGTAAAATGCCTAAAATTCGGCATCAAATTATGCGTTTAATGAGTAATGAAATCAAAAGCGATCAAGAAATGATTTTATTACTTTCAAAAATGAGTGCAGAAGAAAAACTAGCAGCATTTTTATATAATCTTTCCCAACGCTATGCTACTCGTGGTTTTTCAGCTCGTGAGTTTCGTTTAACAATGACTCGTGGTGATATTGGCAATTATCTTGGCTTAACTATTGAGACGATTAGTCGTTTACTGGGTCGTTTTCAAAAATCGGGTATGATTACCGTGCAAGGAAAATACATTACCATCAATCAGATGGATGTATTAGCTGAAATGGCAGCTGGTACAAAAAATCAAATTACAGTGAAGAATGTTGATGATGCTTGCTGTTCTTAATTACTAACGGAAAAACGGATGTCTAGTTTAGAAATCCGTTTTTGGTATTACAGGGGTATTATATGCCCCTTAAGTTTTTAATGATAGGTCTTCATAAATTTCTGATACGCTTTCAAAAAAGCCTCAAAATCATCTATCCCACAAAAAGAAATACTCTCTTCGTTATAGAAATTAAACCCCTCTTCCATCATAGACTCGTCAAAATCATCTTCTAAATTATTCGCTTTCACCATCACTTCATCACTGGTGAAATAGAGGCTGTACTCCTTGCCCTCGACAACAAATTCATATTGATTTGGGTAAGCGGCCTTGCAACGTTCGATCTCGGCTAAAATGGTATTTAAAGCTTCATGATCGCCCGCAATTTCATTGTTTAGCCAACGGGCAAACGCTTCGTGATCCATTGAGCAACGGGTAATCACACCGTGCATTGTATGGTTAAATTGATATTCCATATTTCCTCCGTTTAAAATCGGCTTATTATATGCTACTTATCTGTTTCAAGCGGTTGTTTTTACTGAAAAATTTGCAACCACATTTGCCCAACAAAATCCCGTTCCGCTTCAAATTCACTCATCGGCACGCAACTTGGTTGGCGCAATAAATTCAAGTGATGAATGCGGTTTCGCATTGCGGTGTAGCAATATTTGAGCTGTTCTCCTGCGTGTTCGGTTAAAATGCCGCACGCCATTGCCGTGTCGAAAATGCGGACATTATCCGACCAAACAGCCATCTCTGGTGAAGTTTCTGCATTCGCCAACACCAAATATTGGGCGATAAATTCAATATCAGTAATCCCACCTTTGTCGGTTTTTAAGTTAAATTCGACCGCTTGCGGTTGGGTTAAATGCTGATACATTTTGGCTCTCATTCCTGTAATTTCTGCTTTAAGCATTACCTCATCACGTTTTTTCGCTAAAGTTGATTGACGAATTTGATCAAATTCAGCTTTTAAAATTTCTGTACCATAAACGCATCTTGCTCGCACAAGCGCTTGGCTTTCCCACGTCCACGCTTCGTTTTTTTGGTAGAAATCATAGGCATTGAAAGTGCTGACTAAAAGCCCCGCTTCGCCCGATGGACGTAATCGCATATCCACTTCATATAACACGCCAGCACTGGTGTTGAGGTTAAAAATTGAGTTGATTTTTTGGGCGAGTTTTAAGTAGAACTGATGGCTAGAAACCGATTTCCGTCCGCCAACCGTTTCGCTATTTTCAGGTGCATTATGGAGGAAAACCAAGTCTAAATCGGAATTGTAGCCTAACTCAATACCGCCTAATTTTCCGTAACCTATCACCGCAAAACCTTTCTCATTTTCGCTTAGATGCTTGGGCACGCCAAAACGTTGGCTGACCGCTTTCCACGCCATATTCACTACCGCGCCGATAATCGCTTCGGCAAGGTAGGTAAGATGATCGCTAATTTTCATCACAGGTAGCACGCCCATAATATCAGCAGAGGCAATGTGCAAAATCTGGCTCTGCTTAAATTGTCGCAACGCATCAATCAATGCTTCTTCATCCTCTTCTGGGATTCGCACTAAGTAATCGGTTAAGGCAGCTTGATAATCGTGAAAATCAATCACTTGCGTTAAACCTTTATTGCTCATCAATTCATCCAGCAACATTGGATAATGGGCAATCTGCTCAGCAATCATAATCGACCAGCCACACAGTGTAATCAGCTGTGGCAAAATCTGCTCTTTTTCAGCAAGCAATTCCAAATAGGTAGTTCGGGTAGTGATTTTGTCCAAAATATTGAGCAAACGAGGCAACAAAATCAGGTAATTCGGTTGGTTGAAAATTTGGTCAAGCACCGTTGGCAATAGCGTTCGTAATACTTCACGCCCACGCACACCAATGGGTTTACGCACCCAATCTTGCAGCGTTGTAGCAAGCCAGCGAAAAATTTCGGCATAATCACTTTCAGCTACCGCATATTCTTTCAACACGCTTGCCAAATCTTCCTCGCTCATTTCATGGCTTAAAATATCTTTCCATAGGGCGATTTTTCCATTTACAGGTGGTTCATTTTCCGTTTCATCTTGACCAATCAATTCACTGAATACAGCTCGCACTTTTTTCTGATATTCCTCCAACACTTGTAAGAAATCTGCCCAAGTTTGGATTGAATGTTCGATCCACGTTTCGCCCTGCTCAGCTTCAATCAGATATTTCTGCGTAGCTAACATCAGGCATTGCTGAGCTTGTTCATCCGTTGGCAAGGTTTGGGTTTGCTTATCATCAATCGCCTGTAACACATTCTCCACTTGGCGGAAGAATAGGTATGCGGTACGTAAATCTGTTACTTGTTCTATAGTCAGTAAATTTAGCTCTGCCAAGCGAGGTAACACAGTCAATAGACTTCGTTCTTGCAAGATTTTATCGCGACCACCTCGCATCATTTGAAAAGTTTGCACGATAAATTCCACTTCCCGAATGCCACCTGCACCAAGTTTGATGTTATCTATCAGATTACGACGGACCACCTCACGGCTGATTTTCTCTTTCATTTCTCGCAACGATTGGATCGCACTGAAATCTAAATAGCGGCGATAAACGAACGGGCGCAACATCTGTTTCAAATAGCGGTGGTTGAGATTGCTCAAATCTTCGCCCAAGATTTTCGCTTTAATCATCGCATAACGTTCCCAGTCTCGTCCCTGCTCTTGGTAATAGTCTTCCATTGAGGCAAAACTAAGCACTAATGCTCCGCTATCGCCAAACGGGCGCAATCGCATATCGGTGCGATACGCGAAACCCTCTGCGGTCACTTCATCTAACGCACGAATTAAGTGCTGCCCAAGTCTGGTAAAAAATTTGCTATTTTCGACCGCTTTCCGCCCGCCAACAGTTTCGCCTGCATCAGGGTAGACAAAAATCAGATCAATATCTGACGAGAAATTTAGCTCCCGCCCGCCCAATTTTCCCATTCCTAAAATCAGTAACTCTTGCGGTTCATTGAGGCTATTCATTGGCACGCCGTATTCTGCACAACAATGCTGATAGAGCCAATCGCGGGCTTGTAAAATAATCGTTTCCGCCAAATCAGAAAGGGCTTGGAAGACAAACTCGACGCTGGCTAATTTATTCGATTGAATGAAGCTAAGCGTTGCCATTTCTCGATGGCGAAATAAACGCAATGATCTGCCAAGCTGCTCTTCATCTTGTACACTCTGCAAAACCGTTGCTAAACGTTCAGCATAATGTTGGCAATCTGATTTAGTCGGTAAGTTTTCTAACCACTGTCCCAATAATTCAGGTTGAGATAAAAGCGTACGTTTTACAAAGCTAGACATTGAAATCGCATTTACAAACGATGGATTTTCAGCGATTTTTTGCGAAAGTGTTGGGGGGAAAGTGGAAAGTGGCATAAAATCTCCGAAATTTGGTCAAGTTCGTGCCATAATTTACCGCTTGTAAAATAAAATCGCAACGCCTACTTTCTTGCATTTACCTTAATTTAAGCTTGCATTGCTAGGCATTTCACATTAGAATCTGTACCTCTTGTCGTAGCTGAGTTAGAGATCGGCTATTGATGTATGTTCAACCCTTAACAAAAAGGAAAATTAAGATGTCTCTAAGCGTAGAAGCAAAAGCACAAATCGTTGCTGAATTTGGTCGTGATGCAAAAGATACTGGTTCTTCAGAAGTTCAAATTGCATTATTAACAGCTCAAATCAACCATTTACAAGCTCACTTTGCTACACATAAAAAAGATCACCACGGTCGTCGCGGTTTATTACGTATGGTTTCACGTCGTCGTAAATTATTAGACTACTTAAAACGTACTGATCTTGCTAAATATTCAGAAATCATTGCACGTTTAGGTTTACGTCGCTAATTTCCGAAATTTGGAATTTGAAGGCCGAGCAGTTTTGCTCGGTTTTTTTATAGATTATATTCAAGGAAAAACTATGGCTTTTAGCTCTCTCTTTACCTTATTAGATGATATCGCTGCGGTGTTAGACGATGTTTCTATAATGACCAAAATGGCTGCTAAGAAAACAGCAGGTGTGATTGGTGATGATTTGGCCTTAAATGCCAACCAAGCTAGCGGTAAAGACATCTCGCCTGAGCAAGAATTACCGATTGTTTGGGCTGTCGCGAAAGGATCGCTTCTTAACAAAGTGATTTTAATTCCTCTTGCCCTTCTTCTCTCCATCTATTTACCGCAAGCCATCACAGTATTATTGATAATTGGCGGTATTTATCTTTGTTTCGAAGGTGTGGAAAAATTATTGCATAAATTCTTACACCACGCAGAAAACACTGAAGGTGAAAATAGCGTTTCAAAAGAGGTCAAAATCAAAGGAGCAATTCGCACCGATTTTATTCTTTCTGCGGAAATTATTATCATCGCACTCGGTGTGTTGCAAGAAAGCAGTACGATGACCAAAATTCTCTCACTCTCTGCGGTCGGGATTGGTATTACCGTATTTGTTTATGGCTTGGTGGGGTTAATCGTGAAATTAGATGATATCGGCTTATGGATGATGAAAAAGAAAGGCACATTCTTGCAATTCATAGGACGCAGCCTGCTCTTTATTATGCCTTGGTTTATGAAATCATTATCCGTTATTGGCACCATTGCGATGTTCTTGGTTGGTGGAGGTATTTTCTCTCATAACGTACCAGCCATTCATCACTGGGTAGAACATTTCGCTATTCCAACTTCATTCTCCTCTGCGCTTGATTTCGTAGTAGGAGTTATCGTTGGTGCTATCGCTTGTGCAGTAATTTTACCTGCGATGAAGTTATTTTCGAAGAAATAAATTTATCCCTCTCCCCTTGTGGGAGAGTGTTGAAAAAAATCTATAAGATTTTTTGAGGGAGAGGGGTTACAAATACACCTCTAAAATCTCTCTCAAAATTGCATACCCTTTCTCGTTATAATGCAATCCATCTACCGTCAAACTACGATCTAAATTTCCCTCGTTATCCAAGAATTTGTCATAAGTTGGAATAAAGACTAAAGGTGCGGGACAATGTGCGTTGAAATAAGCATTCATCGCTTGAATTTCTGCATTAGTCACGGTTTCAATACAGTTTACTGGCGTTGCTTCCAACAAGAAATAACGTGTATTAAACTCTGCAAGCGGTTGTGTTTCTTGGATTATTTGCGAAATCCAATCTAGTACTTGTTGAGGCGAATAACCAGGCTCTTTCACGATGTCGTTTACGCCCAAAAAGATAAAAACCGTTTTTCCTAGATGCTGAATATGTTGCGGTTTGGCGATCACATCTAAGTATTGGCGTGTGCTGGTGCCAGAAAGCCCTAAATTCGCCACACTCTGTCCTTTTAGGGTTAAGGTTTTCTCAAAACCTTCCCACATATCAAACAACGAATGACCCATTAACGTGACATTGGCGCGTTTTTCAAACTCAATTTGTTTGGTTTGATAACGATTGAAAATATCTTGATCGGTCAGCATAGCTTTCTCCTAAAAAATAGGCATATACCTAAAAATATACACTAAATGATTATAATGAATTTGGCATATTGCTCCAGAGTGAAATATTAGTTTTGTGAGATGAATCACATTTTTAAGAATAGCTTTGTTGAGCTTGTTTTATGCAATTACCACTTAATTTAGATCTTTATGTTGTAATTTACTTGTAGCCTTGTTATTGTAAAAATAGTAAGCGGAAAAGCATTTTTATTTTTTATATTAGGAAATAGCAATGGGTAAATCATTAGTTATTGTTGAGTCACCAGCCAAAGCGAAAACAATCAATAAATACTTAGGCAGTGACTATGTGGTGAAATCGAGCGTGGGGCATATTCGGGATTTGCCAAAAAGTGGCTCAGAGGAAAAAACAGAGCGAGCAAAACCGATTTCAACCAAAGGAATGAGTGCCGAAGAAAAGGCAAAAGTGAAAGCGGAAAAAGAGCGTAATGCCTTAGTAAAACGGATGGGGATCGATCCTTATCACGGTTGGAAAGCCAATTATCAAATTATGCCTGATAAGCTGAAAGTGGTTTCAGAGCTTAAAACGTTGGCGAAAAAAGCCGATCATATTTATCTCGCAACTGACTTGGATAGAGAAGGGGAGGCGATTGCGTGGCATTTACGTGAAGTGATTGGTGGTGATGAGAGCCGTTTTAGCCGCGTAGTGTTTAACGAAATTACCAAAAATGCGATTAAAAAAGCGTTTGAAAAGCCAGAACATCTGAATATCGACCGTGTAAACGCACAGCAAACTCGTCGCTTTTTAGACCGTGTGGTGGGCTTTATGGTCTCGCCGTTACTTTGGAAAAAAGTGGCTCGTGGTTTATCGGCAGGTCGAGTGCAATCTGTTGCGGTAAAATTATTGGTGGAACGTGAACGTGAAATTAAAGCCTTTCAACCTGAAGAGTTTTGGGAAATTGTGGCGGATACGCAATCAAATGGCAGAAAACTACCGCTTGATCTAACGAATTATCTCGGCAAAAAATGGCAAGCGAAGAACGAAAAAGAGGCCATGCAAGCGGTTAAAAACTTGCAACAATCTTCGTTTATCGTTACTGACATTGAGAAAAAACCGACTAGCTCAAAAGCAAGCCCACCATTCATTACATCAACACTTCAACAAACAGCAAGCACTCGTTTGGGCTTTGGCGTGAAGAAAACGATGATGTTGGCTCAACGCTTATATGAAGCGGGTTATATTACCTATATGCGTACCGACTCGACCAACCTCAGCCAAGATGCGTTAAATATGGCTCGTGGTTATATCGACAAACAGCTTGGCTCGCAATATTTACCCGAAAAACCAAATTTCTACTCTAGCCGAGAGAATGCTCAAGAGGCTCACGAAGCAATTCGCCCATCAGATGTAAATGTCACAATGGGGGATTTATCGGGTATGGATAAAGATGCTGAACGTTTATACGACTTGATTTGGCGTCGTTTCTTAGCGTGCCAAATGTTACCTGCCCAATATGATTCAACCAACTTGACTGTGATTGCTGGCAATTACGAATTAAAAGCGAAAGGTCGTGTATTACGTTTTGATGGTTGGACAAAAGTCTTGCCTGTGCAAGGTAAAACGGCAGAAGACCAAGAGTTACCAAATGTTGCTTTAAATGAAGAATTGACGTTACAAGCGGTTAATCCTAGCCAACATTTTACCAAACCGCCTGCACGTTATTCAGAAGCGGCATTAGTGCGTGAGTTGGAAAAACGTGGTATTGGTCGCCCTTCAACTTATGCGTCGATTATTTCTACCATTCAAGAGCGTGGTTATGTGCACGTAGAAAACCGCCGTTTCTATGCAGAAAAAATGGGGGAGATCGTAACCGATCGTTTAAATGAATCATTCGGTGATTTAATGAACTATGATTTCACAGCGAATATGGAAGAGACTCTCGACCAAATCGCAGAAGGCAATAAAAACTGGATTGATGCGTTAAATGCCTTCTTTAAAGATTTCTCCGAGCAATTAACCCAAGCTGAATTGGACGAATTACAGGGGGGAATGAAGCCGAACAGCATTGTGCCAACCAATATTGATTGTCCAACTTGTGGACGCAAAATGGCAATTCGCACCGCCTCAACAGGGGTATTCTTGGGTTGTACTGGTTATGCATTACCACCGAAAGAGCGTTGCAAAACTACAATGAATTTAATTCCTGAAGAGGAATTGATTAACGTATTAGACGAAGATTCGGAAACTAAGGCGTTAATGGCACGTAAACGTTGTCCGAAATGTGATTCGGCGATGGATAGCTACATTATCGATCCTCATCGTAAATTACACGTGTGCGGTAATAACCCAAACTGTGATGGTTATTTGGTGGAAGAAGGTACATTCAAAATTAAAGGCTATGATGGCCCTATTGTGGAATGCGATAAATGTGGTGCGGATATGCACTTAAAACTGGGGCGTTTCGGCAAATATATGGGCTGTACGAATTGTGATAACACCCGCAAAATTCTGAAAAACGGTGAAGTTGCACCACCGCGTGAAGAGCCAATTCCATTCCCAGAATTAAGATGTGAAAAAGCAGATGCCTATTTTGTATTGCGTGATAGTGCAGTTGGAGTGTTTATGTCGGCACATAATTTCCCGAAAGTGCGTGAAAGCCGCCCTGCAAAAGTGAGCGAATTAGCCCAATATCGCGACCGCTTACCAGAAAAACTGCAATATTTGGCAGATGCACCATTAACTGACCCTGAAGGTAATCCAGCAATTATTAGTTTCAGCCGTAAAGAGAAACGTCAATATGTGACATCTGAAAAGAACGGAAAGAAAACGAAATGGATTATGGATTATGTTGATGGAAAGTGGGTAATGCGTTAATTTCATGTTAAATCGAGGCAGACTGATAAAGTCTGCCTTATTTTTCTTAGTAAGTATGATTGCCTTATGTACAAACTGTATCAAATTTGTCACAATAGCAACTACATAGAATGCAAAATAAATCAACCTAATAAGGAAACCAATATGACAAAAAATCAGTATGCCCATCAACGGGGCAAGATTAACGATAGTGCAGTTAAATCATTAGTGACGGACCCACTTTTTCGCACGCGAGTGGAACGCAATAAAAAAGGCAAAGGTAGCTACCAGCGCCACGAAAAACATAAAGGTGCAAACCGAGGCGAAAGCCCATTTAAGATAAACCGATTATTTTAAATGGGCTTTTTCTTTGGTTTGTTATTTCACCTCATAATTTTCAGAACGAGTAGTTATATCCTTTCCTGTTGATGTACGGAAGGTATAATTTTTTCGTTCAAACTCACCTGTTGCATTATCTAAAAAGAACTGGCGGTACTCTTCCACCCACATTGCAGTTGCGCCACAAACAGCGACAGGCATAACTACAAAATTCACAAACGGAATCATGGTAAATAGGCTCACTAAAGTGCCAAATGTGTAATTCATCCATTTATTCTGACTTAAGGCATTACGCATACGTGGGAAGCTGATTTTATGATTATCAAACGGGTAGTCGCAATATTGAATAGCAATCATCCAAGCCCCGAAAATAAAGGCAAGCACAGGCACAGCTGTTTGTCCTAAAACAGGCACAAAACCAAGGAAAAACAAAGCGACTAAACGTGGTACGCCATACATCATTTTTTGCCATTCGCGTTTTAACATACGTGGAATATCTTTAAGCATACCAAATAGTGAAGTGTCGCCAAGCGGTTGATTCGTAAGCTGTAATTCCACTTTTTCGGATAATAGCGCATTAAATGGGGCGGCAATAAAATTTGCCAGTGTAGTAAAGGCAAAGTAAAAGCCGACCAGCAATAATACGAAAACTAGTGGGATAAGGATAAACGAGATCCAATCTAACCAAGATGGAAGTAGGAGTTCGACCCAATGGTTCATGCTACTTAAGAAAAGCCAAGAAAGCCCGATAATCAGCAATACGTTAATGATTAAGGGGATGATGACAAATGGTAAGAATTTTTTCTGTGCCAGTAAGCTCCAGCCTTTGATGAAATAATAAAAACCTGCGGAAACTTGATTTTGCGGAGATGAAAATAACAATGACATAAAAACCTTAAATGCTCAAAATTTTGTTTGAAATATGGTAAGCTATGTCATCTTTTTTCGCAAATAGTGAATCTTAAATTTTTAGATGATTTTCTGAGAGGATTTATGGAACTTCATATTATTTTCTTTATTTTGGCTGGATTACTTATTGCAGTGCTTATTGGCTCGAGTATTCTGTCTAATCGCCGTGAAAAATCACGTATTTTTTCGAATACTTTTTCTCAACGTCCACCATCAAGCCCTATACATTCTCAGCAGATGCCATCTGATGACCGTCATTTTGATTTGCAAGAGCAAACACAAGAGAGAGTTAATCAGGCTGAAATTGATATTCCCTCCTCAGTAGAAATTCAACGAGATGTAGAAAACTCGCTTAGTGAAATTAAAATTCGCATACCTGGACAAGAAGCTGATAATAACACTACTCCAGAATTTATTCGTTCAGAGGTATCAACTTATGGTCAACCACAACAAACGGTTTATGAGTCACAACCTGAACGTCCAATTTTTGTGAATACAACAGAAATAACGCAGAAGTATGAAAATGATTATGTAGATAATAGCGTAGCCACCTCTCCTATTTACGAACAACCAGTTCAAGAAGTTGTGGTGGAAGCCCCTACACAATCTGAACCAGAAATCCCTGCTGATATTATTACGCTTTATGTAGTGTCTGCGGAAGGTTATCAATTTGAAGGTGAGCACGTAGTGCAATGCTTAGAAGCATTAGGCTTTGAATATGGTGAATATAATATTTTCCATCGTCATAAACATTTGGGGAATAACAATTCGCCTGTGATTTTTAGTGTTGCGAATATGATGCAACCTGGCGTGTTTGATCTTAACAATTTAAAAGATTTTTCAACCATTGGTTTAGTGATTTTTATGCATCTACCAACCGATGGCAATCCACAAACCAATTTAAGATTGATGCTGCAAAGCACAGAACGTTTGGCAAGCGCATTAAACGGCTTTGTATTAAACGATCGTCACGAAATCTTTGATGAAAATTCCCGCATTGAATATTTAAAACGCGTGAGCTAATCATCTGCAAACTTTTTAGAAAATGGACCGCTTGCAAGCGGTCTTTTTTATCGACCCTTTTACTAAATTCGAGTTTATTATGCCTTTATTTGCAAACACTTCAAATCAACAAGTAATTTCAGCCGCAGAGTTGGAACAACTTCGCCAAACTTTACGCAAATATGAATATCACTACCACGTGTTAGATAATCCGCTCGTGCCTGATGCGGAATATGACCGCTTAATGAACGAACTCAAAGCGATTGAAAAAGCTCATCCCGAATTGATTACCGCCGATTCGCCAACGCAACGAGTAGGTGCGAAACCGCTATCAGGCTTTACGCAAATTACCCATGAATTGCCAATGCTTTCTCTTGATAATGCCTTCTCAAATGACGAATTATTAGGCTTTTTACGCCGCATTGAAGGGCAAATTTATCGCAACCCTGAAACGATAGAGTTTTGCTGCGAGCCTAAGTTAGACGGTTTGGCGGTCAGTATTTTGTATGTCAATGGCGTGCTTACTCAAGCCGCAACACGAGGCGATGGCACCACGGGCGAAGATATTACCGCCAACGTTCGCACTATTCGCAATGTGCCGCTGCGTTTGAATACGGATAATCCGCCAGTTCGCCTTGAAGTCCGTGGTGAGATGTTTATGCCTCAAAAAGGCTTTAATGCGTTAAACGAAAGAGCGTTAGAGCACGGCGAGAAAACCTTTGCAAACCCACGTAATGCGGCGGCTGGGTCGCTTCGACAGTTAGATCCTAAAATTACTGCACAACGCCCGCTTACACTGAATGCGTACGGTATCGGTATTTATGAGGCAGAGCAGCTTTTACCAAACACGCATTTCGATCGTTTGCAGTGGTTAAAATCGATTGGTATTCCTGTTAATAACGAAATTCGCCTTGCCAAAGGAGTAGAACAGTTAGCTGAATTTTATACGGATATTCAAACCAAACGTCCAAATTTGGGATACGACATTGATGGTACGGTGTTAAAAGTTAACGATATCGCCTTACAAGAGCAGCTTGGCTTTATCTCTCGTTCGCCGCGCTGGGCGATTGCCTATAAATTCCCTGCACAAGAAGAGATGACCGTGCTTAATGATGTGGAATTTCAAGTGGGGCGAACAGGGGCGATTACGCCTGTAGCGAAGCTTGAACCTGTATTTGTTGGCGGAGTTACGGTCAGTAATGCAACTTTACATAATGGCGATGAAATTGAGCGCCTTGGTATTGCGATTGGGGATACCGTGATTATTCGTCGTGCAGGAGATGTGATTCCGCAAATTATTGGTGTGGTGGTAGAGCGTCGTCCTGAGGATGCAAAAAAAATCGTGTTTCCGACCGCTTGTCCTGTGTGTGAATCGGCAGTAGTTCGTGTAGACGGCGAAGCGGTAGCGCGTTGCACAGGCGGTCTGTTTTGTGAAGCACAACGCAAAGAGGCATTAAAACACTTTGTTTCCCGCAAAGCGATGGATATTGAAGGCGTGGGCGAAAAACTGATTGAGCAATTGATGGCAAGCGAACTCATTAAAACGCCTGCAGATCTGTTTAAGCTCGATAAAACGATCTTGATGCGATTAGAGCGAATGGGAGAAAAATCGGCTCAAAATGTCCTAAATAGCTTAGAAAAAGCGAAACAAACCACCTTGCCTCGTTTCCTTTTTGCATTGGGTATTCGTGATGTAGGTGAATCAACTGCGTTGAATTTGGCTAACCATTTTGGCACGCTCGAGGCAATCCAAGTGGCAACCTTTGAGCAATTGCAAGAGGTGCAAGATGTGGGCGAAGTGGTGGCAAATCGTATCGTTTCATTCTGGAAAGAACCGCATAATGTTGCCGTCGTAGAAGATTTGCAAGCACAAGGTATTCATTGGCAAACAGTTGAAAAAGTCGAAATTGCTGACAACCCACTGAAAGATAAAAATGTGGTTTTGACTGGCACATTAAGTCAATTAACCCGAGATCAAGCCAAAGCATTACTACAAGGTTTAGGCTGTAAAGTGTCTGGTTCAGTTTCAAGTAAAACGGATTACCTAATCGCAGGCGAAAAAGCAGGATCAAAATTAGCCAAAGCACAAGAATTGGGTGTAAAAATTTTATCTGAACAAGAGTTTATTGATTTGATGAAGTAGAGTAGTTAGTAATTACTTTGACAAAGTAGGAAGTTTTAGTCGCAGGCGAGTAAAACTTCCTATTTATTTACTTCAAAAATGAGACCTAGATCACACTTTCAAAAATACACTTCAAAAATCTGTTTAAAATGGAGTTTTCTTTTCATATAATACGGAAAGTCAAAATTTTAGGCATTCTTTATTCCAAAATGGTTCTTATCTCAAGGAGTTTTATATGTCGAAATTATCTCATCAAGAAGTGCTTTCTCAAATTCAATATGGCCTTATTTCTTCTTGCCAACCTGTCGATGATGGTCCGATGGATAAACCTGAAATCGTTTCTGCAATGGCACAGGCTTCTGTTGTGGGCGGTGCATCTGGTTTGCGTATTGAAGGGGTTGATAACCTTAAAGCAACCCGTCCTTTTGTGAATATTCCAATTATCGGGATTGTAAAACGTGATTTGCCTGATAGCCCCGTGCGTATTACTCCATTCTTACAAGATATTGAAGATTTAGCCAATGCAGGCGCAGATATTATTGCGGTAGATGGAACGAACCGCCCACGTCCTGTTGATATTGCCAGTGCGGTGAAAAAAATTCATGAGATGGGCTGTTTAGCAATGGCAGACTGCTCAAATTTAGAAGAAGGCTTATATTGTAAAGAACTTGGTTTTGATATTATCGGCAGTACGATGTCAGGTTACACAGGGGGTAAAGTGCCTGAGGAGCCAGATTATCAATTAGTGCGTGATTTGAAATCTGCGGGTTGTTTTGTGATGGCGGAAGGTCGTTATAACACGCCAGAGCTTGCAAAAGTGGCGATTGAAATTGGCGCAGATTGTGTGACCGTGGGTTCTGCATTAACTCGTTTGGAACATATTGTGAGTTGGTTTGCAACAGCAATTAAATCGGCAAGAAAATAAAGGACAAAACTATGCGATGTTTAGCACTAGACATTGGTGGGACGAAAATTGCCGCAGCAATTGTAAAAAATGGTGTGATTGAGCAACGCCAACAAATTCATACGCCGCGTGAAAATGTGGTGGAGGGAATGCACCAAGCGTTAGCGAAACTGCTTGCCGATTATGAAAGGCAGTTTGATTATGTTGCGGTCGCTTCAACGGGAATTATCAATAACGGCATATTAACGGCGTTAAATCCGAAAAATTTGGGCGGTTTGGCGGAATTTCCGCTTAAAGCGAGCATTGCAAAACATACCGATAAGCCAATTGGCTTGTTAAATGATGCACAAGCAGCGACTTACGCAGAATATCAATTGCAGAATCCTGAACAAGTGTCAAACTTCGCATTTATTACCGTTTCAACAGGTGTTGGCGGAGGCATTGTGTTAAGCCAATCCTTACAGACAGGCTCTCACGGTATTGCGGGGCATATTGGGCATATGTTGGCTGATCCAAGTGGTCCAATGTGCGGTTGTGGTCGTCGAGGTTGCGTCGAAGCAATTGCTGCTGGGCGTGCAATTGAGGCAGTTGCTTCGCAGTGGGATAATCCATGCGAGCCTAAAGAGGTTTTCGAGCGTTTTAGAAAAGGCGATACAAAATCGACCGCTTTAGTGGAACGTTCTGCGAGAGCAATCGCTAATTTAGTCGCAGATTTAGTGATTGGCTTAGATATTCAAAAAATCGCAATTGGCGGTAGTGTAGGATTAGCTGAGGGATATTTGCCTTTAGTGGAAAAATGCTTACAAGAGATCCCCGCAGTGTATCGCTGTGAATTAGAAGCAGCAAAATTTGGACAAGATGCGGGCTTAGTGGGCGCTGCATATTGGGTGAAAGACGTGTTACTTTCAAAATAGCTATTTTCACGCAATTAACATGGGAGAGAAAACGATGACAAAAACATCTAGTGTATTGAGCACCATTAGTTCGCTCTATCATAGCTTGACGAAATCAGAGAAAAAAATTGCGGATACGATTTTACTTTCGCCGGATTTGGTGGTGCAAAGCCCGCTTTCTGAAATTGCAAAACATTTGGATGTAGGCGAAGCGACCTTAGTGCGTTTTTGTCGAACCGTTGGATTTAAAGGATTTAGCGATTTTAAATTGGAGTTATCCATCGAGTTGGCGACAAAAGAGAGCCAAGATGAGATGATGTTAGACACTGAAATTCTAGCATCAGACGACACTTTTACCATTGCCCAAAAATTACAAGCTTCAATTACGAGCGTGGTGAATGAAACCATCAATCTGTTGGATTTAAAACAGCTCGATAGAGTGGTGGAAGAGATTAAAAAAGCAGGCAGAGTATTTATTTTCGGGGCAGGCTCTTCAGGTGTTACCGCAGAAGATGCCAAAAATAAATTGATGCGAATTGGTATTCCTGTGGATGCAACGGGCAATAATCACTTTATGTATATGCAAGCAGCATTGTTGAAAGAAAACGATGTGGCAATTGGGATTAGCCATTCAGGTTATTCACAGGAAACGGCTCATGCATTAAAAATAGCTCAACAAAATGGGGCGAAAACTGTGGCAATTACGCACAGTTTACGTTCGCCTGTGACTGAATATGCCGACTATGTGTTAGTCAATGGTAACAAACAAGGTAAACTACAAGGCGATTCGATTAGAACCAAAATCGCTCAACTCTTTGTATTAGATTTAATTTACGCTTTATTGGTGCAGAGCGAAGAAGAACAGGCTGCTAAGATTAAGCAAAAAACCCTCAATGTCATTCTTGAACAACGTGTAAAGTAAAAAATTTAGGAGAACATTATGCGTGATTTAAAAGGTATTTTCAGTGCATTATTAGTGTCATTCAACGAAGATGGCTCAATTAATGAAAAAGGTTTACGCCAAATTATTCGCCACAACATCGACAAAATGAAAGTAGATGGTTTATATGTAGGTGGTTCAACTGGCGAGAACTTTATGCTTTCGACTGAAGAGAAAAAAGAAATTTTCCGTATTGCAAAAGATGAAGCGAAAAATGAGATCGCACTAATCGCTCAGGTGGGTAGCGTAAACTTAAAAGAAGCGGTGGAATTAGGTAAATATGCGACAGAATTAGGCTACGATAGCTTATCTGCGGTAACGCCGTTCTACTACAAATTCAGCTTCCCAGAAATCAAACACTACTACGACACCATCATCGCTGAAACAGGCAACAATATGATTGTGTACTCAATCCCGTTCTTAACAGGCGTAAATATGGGCATTGAACAATTTGGCGAACTTTACAAAAACCCGAAAGTATTAGGTGTGAAATTCACCGCAGGCGATTTCTACTTATTAGAACGTTTGAAAAAAGCGTATCCAAACCACTTAATCTGGGCTGGTTTTGATGAAATGATGTTACCAGCGGCATCTTTAGGTGTGGATGGTGCAATCGGTTCAACCTTCAACGTAAACGGCGTGCGTGCTCGTCAAATCTTTGAATTAACCAAAGCAGGTAAACTCAAAGAAGCGTTAGAAATCCAACATGTCACCAACGATTTAATTGAAGGCATTTTAGCGAACGGTTTATATTTAACCATCAAAGAATTGCTTAAACTTGAAGGCGTGGATGCAGGTTATTGCCGTGAACCGATGACCGTGAAAGCAACCGATGCACAACTTGCACGAGCGAAAGAGTTGAAAGCGAAATATTTGTAATTTTCTATAAAAAATAGACCGCTTGTAGGGGGTGTGAAATGGTACATTTCACGCACCAATCTTCAATAACGTGCGTGGCATCCGCCACACACCCTACCAGCCTATTTCCTACCATTGGAGGGTAATATGCGTTTTATTCCTTTAAAAACAGAACAACAAGTTAGCTGTTGGGCAGCACAACATATTGTAAATCGCATCAATGATTTCAAACCCACTGCCGAACGACCTTTCGTATTGGGTTTACCCACTGGTGGTACCCCATTAAAAACTTACCAAGAACTTATCCGACTTCATCAAGCAGGCAAAGTGAGCTTCAAGCACGTTGTTACTTTTAATATGGACGAATACGTCGGTTTGCCTGTGGAACACCCTGAAAGCTATCATAGCTTTATGTATAACAACTTCTTCAATCATATCGACATTCTGCCTGAAAATATCAACATTCTAAACGGTAATACTGATGACCATAATGCAGAATGTCGTCGCTACGAAGAAAAAATTAAATCTTACGGTAAAATTCATCTCTTTATGGGGGGGGTTGGCGTGGATGGACACATCGCATTTAACGAACCTGCTTCCTCATTAAGCTCTCGCACTCGTATTAAAACCTTAACCCAAGATACCTTAATTGCGAACTCTCGTTTTTTCGATAATGATGTGAACAAAGTGCCAAAATATGCACTTACGATTGGCGTGGGTACGCTATTAGATGCCGAAGAAGTAATGATTTTAGCGACAGGTCATCAAAAAGCGCTTGCCGTACAAGCGGCAGTGGAGGGTAGTGTAAACCATTTATGGACCGTGAGTGCGTTACAGATGCACCGCCATTTCCTGCTAGTCTGTGATGAACCAGCGCAACAAGAGTTAAAAGTGAAAACCGTGAAATATTTTACTGAATTAGAAGGCGCGGTTGCAGGCACGGATTATCAAACTAAATAATGATTTTGTTTATATATAGCAACAGTGTTGCTCTATTGTAGCCACCTTTTTGCTCAAATGTAGGGGCGTGTTCAATACGCCCTGTAAATACAAGAAGACAACATAACAAGGAACAAAATATGAGATATGCATTAACCAACAGTGTAATTTATACAAAATATGATGTTTTGCGTGATTATGCCGTAGTGATTGATGGCGAAACCATCGAAGCGGTAATCCCGCAAGTTGAATTAGAAGCAGGGATCAAAACCATTGATTTACAAGGCAATAACTTAACTGCAGGCTTTATCGACTTGCAATTAAATGGTTGTGGTGGTGTAATGTTTAACGACCAGACCACCGGTGAAACGCTTGAAATTATGCAAGCAACTAACTTGAAATCGGGCTGCACCAGCTTCCTGCCAACCTTTATTACTGCCCCTGATGAAAACATCAAAATGGCAGTAGGCGTAATGCGTGAATACCTCAACCGCCATAAAAACCAAGCATTAGGCTTGCACATTGAAGGACCCTACCTCAGTATTGAGAAAAAAGGCGTACATCGCCCAGAATATATCCGCGAAATTTCGCCTGAAATGAAAGAGTTTTTCTGCAAAAATGCGGATGTGATCACTAAAGTAACCATCGCAGCAGAAAATCCAACCATCAACTACACGCCTGATTTTGTGAAAGCCGGTATTATCGTTTCTGTAGGGCACTCCAATGCCACCTATGAAGTCGCTAAATCCGCATTCCATAAAGGCGTAAGTTTTGCGACCCACTTACACAACGCCATGTCGCCAATCAGTTCTGGGCGCGCGATGGGTGTTGTCGGAGCAGTGTTAGATTCTGATGTTTATACAGGTATTATTGTCGATGGTGTTCACGTGAATTATGGCAATGTTCGAATTGATAAAAAAATCAAAGGCGATAAACTTTGCATCGTGACAGACTCACTTGCCGCAGCAGGTGCACCGCCAGAATTAGAAAGTTTCACCTTCGTGGGTAAAACCATTTACATCAAAGAGGGGCGTTGTTTCGATGCCAATGGCACAATCGCAGGGGCTTCTATTACAATGATGGAATCCATCAAAAATGCGGTAGAATATGTCGAAATTCCGCTTGCTGAAGCGATCCGAATGAGTAATCTTTATCCTGCTCGTGCGATTGGTGTAGATGACCGCTTAGGTTCGGTTGAAAAAGGCAAAGTCGCAAACTTGGCGGTGTTTACCCCAGATTACAAAGTGATCGGCACAGTCGTGAATGGTGAATGGAAAGCGAACTAAGAGAGTTCTCTCACAAGCGGTCTATTTTTACCAAAAGTTTAAAATAAAGAGGATTTACTATGTTATATGGCGATTTATCGCGTGCAGATTATGCAAAATCATTAGCTCCAGTGTTTGTGAAATGCTGCGAGAAATTAAAAACCTTAGATTTAGCTAATTTAGAAGAAGGCTCACAAGATCTTATCGACGGCATTAAAATGAATGTAATGTCATTCGACACGGTATTACCCGAAACCAAAAAAGCAGAAATGCACCGTAAATTTATTGATATTCAGTTACTTATTTCAGGCGAAGAGATGATTGAATATAGCGTGGCACAACCTGATTTAGCCCAATATGATGAATATCGCGATGAAGACGATTACCAACTCACTTTGACCGAAGTGTTAGAAGGCAAAAATGAAGTGGTGTTAAAACCAAATATGTTCGCGATCTTCCTACCTTATGAACCGCATAAACCAGGTAATGCCGTAAATGGTAAATGCCAAACTGTGAAGAAATTAGTGGTGAAAGTGCCGTTTGAAGCACTGTAATTGAGTTGCAAATTTAAAGAGAAACCAATGTAAAAGAGCGTTTAATTCCATTTAAAACGCTCTTTTTCTTATGCTTTGAAAAACTCCAACAACGGTTCTGGATGTTGAATGTATTGCACTAGATCTTTTTGCTCAGGGTGTCCGATATACGGAATTTGTCCGAGAAGAGGAGCGTGAATTTTTTGCTTAAGCATTTCAATCAATTCCATATAGTGCCGCAATCCAGGGTTGATGCGGTTTGCGACCCAACCTAAAAGTGGAACGCCGCTGTCTTTAATCGCTTGAGCGGTTAATAAGGCGTGGTTGGCACAGCCTTCTTTGATGCCGACGACTAAAATCACGGGCATATTATTTTTCTGTACCCAGTCAGCAAAACTCAAATCTTTGTTAATCGGAGTAAGCCAGCCGTAAGTACCTTCCACTAATATATTAGGGTAGCTATTTTGTAAGCGTGCGAGATCGGCATCCAATTTTTCCACGTGAATATTTCGAACCGCATCAAGAGCGGCAAAAACAGGCGTGCTGGAATGAATAAAGGTGTAGCTGTTAATTTCGCGATAGCCAACAGGCACTGTCGTACTATTTAAAAGCGTGACAACATCGCTATTATCTTCGCTGGCATAGTCATCTAAATTGGGCTCTGTGGGTAATTCTTCTGCTCCCCCACAAGCGATTGGTTTATAAGGCACAGCCACGATATTGTTTGCAGTTAAAACTTGTAATAATGCACGGGTTACAATCGTTTTGCCCACATCGGTGTCTGTCCCTGTAATAAATAAAGAGGGCATAGGGTATCCTTTGATTAGCTGGTTTTTAATTTACCAAGAAATAAAATAGAAAATGGTGGGCTTAAGACCCACCTGATGAATGCCCTTTAGTCTATCGAAATTTTTAATCAGGAATTATGTTCTTGATCAAACTTCCTTCATAAATTCCCTGTTTTATCATCGCACACGGGATTAAAGTGCTATTTTTATTGAAATGGCTTGTCACTAATTGCACATTGAGATCGCGATTGATCATTTTTTCATTCAATTTTTGTGTAATTTGCTCAAAGAGAGGAGCTTTAATGCGTAGCAGTGGCGAATCGAATAAAATTTTCTCAGTAGAGAAAATATTGACTAAGTTCATCAACATATAGGACAAGTTGCTACTAATATGCTCTAAAATTGCCAGCGCCGTTGGATTTTTTGCTTCCACTTGTTCGCAGAAATGGCTAATTTTTGCCTCTTTTAAATGCTCGTCATCCATCTCAAAGTTTTTGGGTAGATGTTTATCGATCAATTGAATTAACGCTTGTAAGCTCGCTTGATTGTTGAGTTGATAGCGTTCGATGCTGTCTAATTCAGGGTAAATCTCATCACTTAATGTACTAAAACGAGGCATAAGCATATGATCTACATTCATATTCTGCTCGTGTAATAACGCACCACGCAACAGAATGCTAAGACGAATCGCATCATCGACTTGTAAGAAGATTACATTATCATCGCCAATTAAACTACCTAGCGTAGATTCTGCCAATAGCCAGAGATGGAAATGCTCATTGAGCAAAATCGGTTGAGAATAAATCGCTTGTAATTTCTCTACGATGCGACATTTCAACAAATGCTGTCCAAGTTGAACGATGGTATTTTTCTCAGCGTTAATGCGTCCAACGACAGCAATGGAAAGTGCGAGAATTTGTGCATCATTAAGCGGTTGATTTTGACGGAAATTTTGCAAGTTTTCAGCAATAATCTTATCTAAGTTAGGATAATCGCTTAAAGAAAAGGTATAATCTTGACGGTGAATCACAGAGCCATCTAATTTACAGAGCGAAATGGTAAGATGGTCTGCAAAAATCGTTAGACAGAGCTGTTTCCAGAAAAAAGTAGAAACAGAAAGCCCGACAGCAGGTCTGCCGCGAGAGTTACAATCTTGCACGCTACGTTCTAAAATAAATTGTTTATCAATCAACTGTTTTGTAATGTTGGTGATTGAAGCGGGGGCAAGCCCTGAGAGTTTAGCAAGATCAGTACGTGAAATGAGCTCAAATTGTTCGGTTAGGCGGTAAATATTGCCGATATTTTGAATTTTATTGCCAGTAATCATTAATTGACGTTCTCCATAATTTATTTGTTATTTGCTCCATTTGTTTTTATATTTTGCGGTAATTTTGTAGAAGTACAACCAATTTATACGCATAATGTGATCTAGTTCACATATTTATTTTTAAATTTAAAGAAAATCACGAGAAAAGCCGAAATGAATTCATCAATTCACTACCTTTGGGTGGAAAATGAACAGCAATTAGCTGAAGTTTGTCAAAATGCTCGTCAAGTGTCTGCTGTGGCGTTAGATACAGAGTTTATCCGCGAGCGGACTTTCTACCCGAAACTGGGGCTAATTCAGCTATTTGATGGTAAACAAGTGAGTTTGATAGATCCAACAACGATTGAAGATTTCAGCCCTTTTATTGCATTACTTGCCGATCAAAACGTCATTAAAGTGTTACACGCTTGCAGTGAAGATTTGGAAGTGTTTGAATGTTCTTTTAACCAATTACCTATGCCGTTGGTAGATACGCAAGTGATGGCGAATTTCTTAAACTTAGGCATATCCGTTGGATTTGCAAAATTGGTGTTACATTATTTAGATATTGAGCTCGATAAAGGAGCTTCACGTACAGATTGGCTTGCGCGTCCATTAAGCGAAACCCAGTTGCAATATGCCACAGCGGATGTGTGGTATTTGTTGCCAATTTATCAGAAAATGCAGACAGAATTAGCTCAAACAAACTGGCAAAATGCCGTGAATGAAGAGTGTTCTGCTTTTTTAACGAAACGTGAACGCGAGGATGATTTAGACAAGGCTTACATCAAAATTTCAAATGCGTGGCGGTTAGAACCACAGCAGTTGGCTGTGTTAAAATTACTCGCAAAATGGCGAGTGGAAGAGGCGAGGAGTCGCAATTTAGCCTTGAATTTTGTGGTAAAAGAGGCAAGTTTATATGAAATTGCCCTCATTTTGCCAAAAAATCCTTCGCAATTGTTAGATTTTATGCACCCAAATGAAGTCCGCCGGCACGGTAAAAAAATCTTACGTTTAGTAGAACAAGGGATGAATACCCCAGCGGAACTTTATCCTGCCAAAATTGTACGTTTAGTGGATGAGCCTAATTACAAACATAGCTTAAAAGCCTTGCAGCAAAAGCTTACCGAAATTCGACCGCTTGATCTGCCTGCTGAACTGGTGGCAAGTAAGCGTCAGTTAAATCAGCTGTTTAATTGGTATATTAAAGGGCGATCTTGTGATCGTTTACCAGAATTATTATGCGGTTGGCGAAAAGAATATGGCGAGCAATTGGTGAATGTATTTAATTAAAATGAGATAAACACTATGGAAGCAAAAAAATTACCCCGTGCATTAGATGCAATTGATTTAAAAATCCTGAACGAACTTCAACGCAACGGCAAAATTTCTAACATCGAACTTTCTAAACGCGTAGGACTTTCGCCAACGCCTTGCCTTGAACGTGTTAAGCGTCTGGAAAAACAGAACGTGATTATGGGCTACCGTGCCTTGCTTAACCCTGAATTGTTGGAAGCCCCTCTTTTAGTTATCGTAGAAATTACGCTTGTGCGTGGGAAACCTGATGTGTTCGAGGAATTTAACCAAGCGGTGCAACAATTAGACGAAATCCAAGAGTGCCATTTGGTATCAGGCGATTTTGACTATTTACTCAAAACAAGGGTTGCCGATATGGCGGCTTATCGTAAATTGCTCGGCACCACACTTTTGCGTTTACCTGGTGTGAACGATACTCGTACTTATGTGGTGATGGAAGAAGTGAAACAGACAAATTATTTGTTGCTTAAATAAAAGGAAATATTGTGATTAGACGACTTAAAGGAAAAGAAACTGCCTTTAATTTTCTTTTTGCCCTTTGTGGCTTGTTTGGGATTTATCTTATTCTCGCGTGGGCAAGCTATAGTCCGTTAGATAATGCATGGTCAGTGGCGAGTACCGCCACAAGCGAACCATTAAACAAAACGGGTATGTTTGGGGCGTGGATGATCGATTTACTTTATGCCTTTTTTGGTAAAGTCGCCTTTCTCCTGCCATTTAGTTTAACGGGATTTTCCGCTTATATGTTGCTTACGCGAGGGGCAGAAAATGCAACGTTGAAAGGCATTTTACTCCGTAGTTTGAGTTTCTTTGTGCTGATGATTGGCTCGGCAGGCTTAGCGAATACCATTTTATCGAACTCACCGAATTATCTGTCAGGCGGTTTTGTCGGGGCGATGAGTCAAGGCTTGATGAGCGAGCATATCGGGCAATTTGGTAGTTTATTTGTGGCAATGCTACTGACCGCAATCGGGTTCTATTTTTGCTCAGGTCAAACGCTTATTCCATTATTGATTAATTTCTATGATTGGGTAAGTGCGAGAGATACTAAAGTGGAAGAAAAAACGTTGCAAGTGAGACCTGTAGCCGAAGTTGAGCCAACCGAAGATGATTTGCAAGTTGATAGTGAAAATTCACCGCTTACGAGTGAAACACAGCTAGAAGGGCAGTCTGAAGAGCGTGCGGAAGCTGTTATTTCAATGGATGAACAGCTGACTGATCCTTCGCGCTTTAAACGTCCTAATATCAGCGGTTTGCAGCAAGCTTCTCCTGCTGAAATTTATTCGGCTGAAACCTCTTCTTCTGAGATGGCTTCTGATATTAAGCCTACGACGGTGGCGAAAACAGCAGAGATGAATTTGTTTAATCCTGCAGATATGCATACCGAGCTGCCGAAAATTAGCTTGCCTGAACTTGAAACGGAAGTGCAACCGACTCAAACTGAAAATAACATTGGATTAAATGTGGAACTGCCAAAAGTACGTTTAAACCCTATTGAACCACAAGCAGAGCCTATGGAACAAGCGGTGGATTTTACAGAAAATAGTGCAAATCAGCACACTCGACCGAAAATTAGTGTGCGTTTAACGAATGAGGATTCTGGGGTTGATGTGATTGAACAAGCAGCATCTGAGAATGAAGTGCCTCATTTTATGCAATTGCCTTCTCCTGTGATTAAATTAAGGGCAGAGGATGAAGAGATAGAAGAGCAAGAAGAGGATTTTGATGCGATTCGTGAACGTGAGTTTGCGGAAATGGAACGCAAGCGTTTGGCAGAAATTGAGGCACGAGCAAAAGCGGCGGGCTTAGAGCATACTTTTAATAAGATTACCGAAGGTTCAAGCCATTTTGAAACGGACTTGCCAACCAATGTGCAAATTCGTACTGAACCTACGCCGTCAAAATTCACCACACCGTTAAAAGCAGCCGTGGGGGCGGAAGGGCATACCCCCCCCGACTATCCCCGAGGAGGCTACGGTGAAACCTTAATTCATCCGTTGTTGCAAGGGAGTAAAAAATTAGAAAAACCGACAACCCCCTTACCCACATTGGATTTGTTGGAAGAGCATCACCCAAGCGGTCAGCAGATGACCGAGGGCGAAATTATTGCCACTTCTCGTCGTATTGAAACTGCATTGGCAAACTATGGTGTGAAAGCGACGGTTGAGGATGTATTAGTGGGGCCTGTGGTTACCCGTTATGAGATTAAACCCGCAGTGGGCGTAAAGGCAGCGAAAATTACCTCGTTGGCGAGTGATTTAGCCCGCGAAATGATGTCTACCATTCGCATTACTGATGTGGTGCCAGGTAAGCCTTATATGGGCATTGAAGTACCGAATCCGCATCGTGAAATTGTGTGGTTGCGCGATTTAATTGCAAGCGATGAGTTCCGTTATACCAAAGCCAAACTGCCGATGATTTTGGGGAAAGATTTGGCGAATAAACCCGTGATTATGGATATGGTGGAAACGCCGCATCTGCTTGTTGCAGGGCAAACGGGGGGCGGTAAATCGGTTGGGATCAACACCATGATTTTGAGCTTGCTCTATAAACTTACGCCTGAACAAGTTCGCTTGATTATGATTGACCCGAAACAGGTTGAACTTTCGGTGTATAACGATATTCCGCACCTGCTTACGCCTGTCGTGATTGATATGAAAAAGGCGGCAAATGCCTTGCGTTGGGCTGTGGATGAGATGGAGCGTCGCTACACCTTACTGACTCATTTAAACGTGCGTAATATTACGGGCTACAATAATAAAATTGATGAAGCTGAAGCAATGGGTATGCCAATTGCAGATCCAAGTTGGAAAGAGGGCGATTCAATGGACAAAATGCCACCTGCGTTGGGTAAACTCAGCTACATTGTTTTGGTGGTGGATGAATTCGCCGATCTGATGATGACTGCAGGCAAAGAGGTGGAGGAATATATTATGCGTATTTCACAAAAAGCCCGTGCGGTGGGGATTCATCTGATTTTAGCAACGCAGCGCCCATCAACCGATGTCATTACAGGCGTGATTAAAGCGAATATTCCAAGCCGTATTGCGTTTACAGTGGCAAGTCCTTACGATTCTCGCACTATTTTAGATAGCATTGGGGCGGAAAACTTACTTGGTCGCGGCGATATGCTTTATTCCAAAGCGGGTAGCCCAGAGTTGGTGCGTGTGCACGGGGCTTATATGAGCGATGATGATGTCATGAATGTGGCGGATAATTGGAAAGCTCGTGGCAAACCAGAATATATTGAGAGCATTTTGGAATCGCCTCAAGAGCCTGAAGAGCGGAGTGAAGGAGGTACTGGAGAGCTTGACGCACGTTTTGATGAAGTGGTGGCATTCGTATTAGAAACAGGCATTACAACGGCAAGTGGTATTCAGCGTAAGCTAAATTTAGGTTTTCCGCGAGCGGCTCGCATCTTAGATCAAATGGAGCAAGAAGGAATTCTTTCAGCACCAGATCATCGAGGTAGACGAGAAATTATTTAAATAAGCAAGCGGTGGTTTTTGATGAGTATTTTGCAAAAATCTTGTTAGAATCACCACTTATTTATGCCACTTGTATAAATTTTACTAATTAAAGTAATTTTGTACTATTATAATAGTACAAAGTGTTTGACATTTTAATTTGATTGCACTACCTTTATAGCCACTTACTCATAACACAATAAGAGAGAACACAATGTCTTACAAAAATGATGACCTTCGTATTAAAAATATTGAACAACTTTTACCACCGATTGCTTTATTAGAGCGTTTTCCTGCAAGCGATGTTGCAGCAGAAACGGTGGAAAAAGCACGCCAAGCGATTCATAAAATTATTCATGGTGCAGATGATCGTTTATTAGTGGTGATTGGGCCTTGCTCGATCCACGATCCAAAAGCTGCACTTGAATATGCTAATCGAATTAAAGCCATGCGTGCAAATCCAAAAATTAACCAAAATCTTGAAGTGGTTATGCGTGTATATTTCGAAAAACCACGTACTACTGTGGGCTGGAAAGGCTTAATCAATGACCCATATTTGAATGAAACTTACGCATTAAACGATGGTTTACGTTTAGGTCGTAAAGTGCTTTCAGATATTAACGATTTAGGCGTGCCAGCAGCGGGTGAATTTTTGGATATGATCACGCCACAATATATGGCAGATTTTATGAGCTGGGGTGCGATTGGTGCTCGTACGACCGAATCACAAGTACACCGTGAATTAGCTTCAGGATTATCTTGTGCAGTAGGTTTTAAAAATGGTACCAATGGCAGCGTAAAAATTGCATTAGATGCAATTGCTTCAGCAGAATCACCGCACCATTTCTTGTCGGTAACCAAATTTGGCCATTCAGCAATCGTCTCGACTGAAGGCAACCAGGATTGCCATATTATTTTACGTGGCGGCGATAAAGGTACGAACTACGATGCGGAATCTGTTGCAGCAGTGTGTGCAGAGATCGAAAAATCAGGTCATCGTCCACACGTAATGGTGGATTTCAGCCACGCGAACAGCAGTAAGCAGTTCAAGCGCCAAATAGATGTGTGTGAAGATGTTTGCAAACAAATTGCTGGCGGTTCGGATTTAATTTCTGGCGTGATGATCGAAAGCCATTTAGTGGAAGGTCGTCAAGATCTGAAAGCAGGTCAAACACTTCAAGATTTAGTTTATGGCCAAAGTATCACCGACGGTTGTATCGGCTGGGAAGATAGCGAAAAAGCGCTATTTGCCTTAGCTGAGGCGGTGGAAGAGCGTCGTTGTAAACATCAAAAATAATCTTTAAAGTATCAAATCGTAGGGACGGAGTTTATCCCCGTCCTATTTTCATTTTATAAGGGCAGGGATAAACCCTGCCTCTACGTACAAATTAGAGAGTTTAGAATGAATCATACCATTCTCGCCTTAGATACTGCCACTGAAGCTTGTTCGGCGGCTTTATTACATCAAGATCATATCACTTTTGAAGATGAACTTAGCCCAAGAACGCACACGCAACGCATTTTACCGATGGTCGATGGCTTATTAAAAAATGCCAATCTTTCCATCAAAGAGGTTGATTACTTAGCTTTTGGCCGAGGACCTGGCAGTTTTACAGGCGTACGGGTAGGCGTGGGTGTCGCTCAAGGTTTAGCGTTAGGAGCGGAACTAAAAGTCGTACCAATTTCAAACCTCACCACAATGGCAGAGCAGGCTTATCAAGAATTAGGTGCAACAGAAGTGATTGCCTTGATTGATGCCAGAATGAATGAAGTCTATTTTTCGCAATTAGTTCGTACCGAAAACGGTTGGATTGAGAAAGTGAAAGAGCGAGTTTGCTCGCCAGAAGGCGCATTAGTACAGTTTCAATTAGATACCGATAAGATTACCGTGGTGGGCACAGGCTGGGCAGCTTATCCGCAATTTTCTGAGCAAAATTTACCGCTTGCGATAAGTGAAATCACCTTACCTTCGGCAAAATATATGCTTGCCTTAGCTGAGCAAGAAATTGCGAAAGGCAATGTAAAATCAGTTGATGAAATTGAGCCTGTTTATTTACGCAATGAAGTGACTTGGAAGAAGTTGCCGCATAAGCAGTAAAGAAATTTGTAAGCTGAAATAACCATATTAGATATTTAAAATATTGGTTATTTTAGCTTTTTATTTAGGTATTTTAGTAGAAAAGCATTACTGCTAGTTTATACATAACGGGAGCAAAAATAGAAGAAAGCACGCCACAGGCAACCAGTGCAATTGAGCTATAACTGCCCGTTTTCACGCTATATTCCATACAACGTCCAGTGCCTAATGCGTGGGAAACTGAACCCATCGTTAAACCTATCGCACGTACATTTCGTACGCCCAACCAGTGTAAAATTGAGAAGCCAAAAACAGAACCAAGTAAACCTGCAATCATTACGCCTACGGCAGTAATCGCAGAGCTTCCGCCAATTTGTCCAGCAATAGCAATCGCAATCGGGGTAGAGACTGATTTGGGAATAATGGTCGCTAAAATATCTTGATGTGCTCCTAAAATCACGGCAAAGAATACGCCAGTGAACATTGTAACAAAGGTGCTGAAAAGTAATACAGCGACAATAGGTTTCCATTTTTTGCGGATTTGCGGGAGCTGTTCATAAAAGGGTAAAGCTAAAGCAACAACAGAGATGCCAAGTAAATTGTTTAGCGGAAAGTTGCCTTGATAATATGATTGATAGGGAATATCGACAAAATAGAGTAATGCCACCACAATTACCAAGGCAATTAGGAATGGATTTAGCACATTGGAACGCAGTTTTTTGCTGACTTGTTGCCCTGTGAGAAAAGCGAAAATGGTTAGGATAGAAAAGAGATAAATCATAGCTGCCTCTATTTATATCGATGGAACATTTTTTGTGCGAATAAACCGATTAACATGAGCGATAAAGTGGAGCTGAGGACATTCGCGAGTAGGAATGAGACCGCGTGCGAATATAAAACATCCACGTGTTCAATAATTTCTGCACAGACCGGGATGAAAAACACGGTCATATAACGCGTTAATGGGCGTGCACTCGGCGTAACCCATTCCACTTTAACTATGCCAATCACAAGGCAAGTGAAGAGCAATAACATACCCCAGATGCTATCTGAGATACCGATAGGAATGAAATAAGCAATCAATTTCCCTAGATAAAGCATACCAAAGAGCAAAGCAAGCGAGAGTAAAGGCGAATGACTTTGAAAATCACAGTTCCTCCTAAAAACAAGCGGTATCATTTCACTTACTTTTTGCAAATCACAATTGAATTTTTTTATGATTTGTAAAAAATAAATCAAATTATACCGCTATAGGAGTAAGAAAATTTGATTTAGCTTAATTTTTCTTTAAAAAATCTTGCCAAGATGTTGCTTGGCATTTTATGTTATTAACAATTGAGAAGAGAATATTTCTATTTTTCTATTTTTTAATGATAAACTGATAAAGAATTAAAAACTAAAGGACGATACTATGCAACCAAAAGCAAAATTCCGTAAGGACTATCGTGATCCTGATTTCACGATCACGGAGATTTATTTAGACATTCAACTTGATGCAGAAAGAACATTTGTGACTTCTGTGCTCAATGTTGAGCGTAAAACTGAAGGGGCGACTCATCTTAAATTAGATGGGCATAGCTTTGATTTCCTCTCGTTAAAATTGAATGGGCAAGAGCACGTTGAATTTGAGCGAGATACGGAGTCATTAACAGTGAATGTGGCAGAGCAAGCAGATAAATTCCAATTGCAAATTGAAACTGCCTTAAATCCAGCACAGAACACCTCATTACAAGGCTTGTATCAGTCGGGCGATGGAATTTGTACGCAGTGCGAAGCGGAAGGTTTCCGTCAAATCACTTATATGTTGGACAGACCTGATGTGCTTGCAAAATATCGCACAAAAATCACTGCGAGTAAGGAAAAATATCCGTTCTTACTATCGAACGGTAATCGTATTGCACAAGGCGAATTGGCAGATGGTCGCCATTGGGTAGAGTGGGAAGATCCGTTCTTTAAACCAAGCTATCTGTTTGCATTGGTGGCGGGCGATTTTGATTTATTGCAAGACAAATTCATCACGAAAAGTGGGCGTGAAGTGGCACTTGAGATCTATGTTGATAAGGGCAATCTAGACCGCGCAGGCTGGGCAATGGAGAGCTTAAAACGTGCGATGAAATGGGACGAAGATCGTTTCGGTTTAGAATACGATTTAGATATTTATATGATTGTCGCAGTTGATTTCTTCAATATGGGCGCGATGGAGAATAAAGGCTTGAATGTCTTTAACTCTAAGTTCGTATTGGCAAAACCAGAAACTGCAACTGATGAAGATTACATCAATATCGAAAGTGTGATCGCACACGAATATTTCCATAATTGGACGGGTAACCGCATTACTTGTCGAGATTGGTTCCAGTTAAGCTTAAAAGAGGGCTTGACGGTCTTCCGCGATCAAGAATTTACCTCGGATTTATGGTCTCGTCCTGCAAAACGTATTGAAGATGTACGTTTGTTACGCACCGTACAATTTGCCGAAGATGCGAGCCCAATGGCACACCCAATTCGTCCTGAAAAAGTGATTGAGATGAATAACTTCTACACCGTGACCGTTTACGAGAAAGGGGCGGAAGTTATTAGAATGATTCATACGCTTTTAGGTGAAGAGAAATTCCAAAAAGGAATGCAACTTTATGTGGCAGAAAACGATGGTACGGCAGCGACTTGCGAAGATTTTGTTTCCGCAATGGAACGTGCTTCTGGCATGGATTTAACCCAATTCCGTCGTTGGTATAGCCAATCGGGTACGCCAATTCTAGCCGTGACCGATGAGTATGATGCGGCTCGCCAAGTGTATCGCTTAAACGTAAGTCAGCAAACGCCTGCAACGGCAGATCAGGTTGAAAAATTGAACTTGCATATTCCGCTTAAAGTGGCGTTGGTTGATCCTACAAGCGGTCAAAATTTACCGCTAAGAAACAAAGCATCGGAGATGTCAGATGTGTTGAATGTGACGGAAAGCCAGCAAACATTTGAATTTTTTGGCGTAAAAACTCAGCCTGTGCCTGCATTATTGTGCGATTTCTCTGCCCCTGTGAAGTTAGATTTCAGTTATAGTAAATCCCAATTGATTAGTTTATTGAAATTTGCGAAAAATGATTTTGTACGTTGGGATGCGATTCAATCGCTCTTTAATGGCGAATTAAAAGAAAATTTAACCCGCTTGCAACAAGGCGGAATGATGCAATTCTCGCACGAGTTTGGCTCAGCGATTGAGATGTTGCTTGATAATGTGGAAGATCCGCAACTTACCGCGTTAATGTTGACGATGCCGAAAGAAACCGATTTTGCCGAGCTATTCGACACAATTGACCCTGCAGGCATTGCGAAAGTGAGAGAGTTCCTCGTTGAGTCGATTGCAGCTTATTTTGAAGATCGTCTATTTAAACTTTATAAAGCAAATCGTTGCGCTGAATATCGCGTTAATGGCGAAGATATGGCAAAACGTACGTTGCGTAATGTGTGCTTGTCTTACCTTGCCTTTAGTGATTTGGGTGAGAAATTGGTTAAAGCACACTATGAGGAGGCAAATAATATGACCGATACGCTTGCTGCACTTTCAGCTGCAACTAAAGCGGAATTAGAGTGCCGTGATGAATTGTTAGCAGACTTTGAAGCACAATGGTATCAAGATGGCTTGGTGATGGATAAATGGTTTGCATTGCAAGCCACCCGTCCAGATGAAGAGGTATTGGATGTTGTGCAGGGCTTGTTACATCACAGAAGTTTTAACTTCAACAATCCAAACCGCGTGCGTGCAGTCGTGGGTGCATTCGCAAGCCAGAATCCGAAAGCCTTCCACAATATTGATGGTTCAGGTTACCGCTTCTTGGTCGATATGTTGATTAAACTCAATGATAGCAACCCGCAAGTAGCTTCACGCTTAATTGAGCCGTTAGTCAAACTTTCTCGCTATGATGGTCAGCGTCAGACCTTAATGCGTCGTGGCTTAGAACGCTTAAAAGGGCTTGATAACTTGGCTCGTGACCTATTTGAGAAAATTGACAAGTCTTTACACTAAATTTACAATTGCCCTCAGTTATTTATAGGTAGTTTCTGAGGGCTTTTTATGTATAAATCAAACATTTTTCGTCCAAGTTTTATTGCGTTAAATGTTGCTGTGATGTGTGCAGGGATGCAAGCCTCAATGGTTCGCAATGATGTGGACTATCAATATTTCCGCGATTTTGCTGAGAATAAAGGACAATTCTTTATTGGAGCAAAAAATATTCCTATCTTTGATAAACAAGGCAAACAAGTTGGTACGATGTTGCCAAATTTACCAATGCCTGATTTACACGTAGCTAGCCGAGTAAGTGGTGTAGCAACCTTGTTTAGTCCTCAATATGTCGCTAGTGTTAAACACAATAGTGGCTATGGCTCTGTGCAATTTGGTGAAAATAGTAATAATCCAGATAGCCATCACTTTGATTATTTGATTACTGATCGCAATAATCACGATAAATACGACTTCCATTCCCCTCGTTTGCATAAACTGGTTACTGAAGTTACCCCAATTCCATTGAATAATATCGCTTTTGATAACAATAGAAAAACAGGGCCGAAAAATGGTGCGTTTTTAGATAAAGAGCGTTATCCATATTTTGTACGAGTAGGATCTGGTCAACAATATTTACGTAGTAAAGATGGTAAAGAAAAGACATCTCTTACTTCCGGTTATAATTATCTTACAGGAGGTATCCCACTTAAACCAAATAGTTCAATGGATAATTGGGTATTATTTAGTGGTGATATTTATGAAATGTTGGGTACCTATGGCTTACCAGGTGATAGTGGTTCGGCTTTACTTGCTTATGATGCTAAAGAGCAGCGTTGGGTATTAGCGGGCGTACTTTCTACCTTCAATGGCTATGATGGTAAAAATAATATTTATACAATTATACAGCCTGATTCTATTCATCGTGCATTTGAAAATGATGAAATGACAGTAAGCCTAAACGGCTCAACTTACTCGTGGCAAAATCGAGGTGTGGGTAAGAGCGTACTACAAAGTGGTAATCAAGCGGTCGAAATTCCTGTTACAAATGTAAATGTGGCGTCTAAAGATGAAAATCGCCAACGACCGTCTTTAGATAATGGAAAAACGGTGCATTTTACTGGACGTGATGGTTCAACTCTTGTGTTAAAAGAGAGTATTAACCAAGGTGCAGGTGCCTTGCATTTTAACCAAAATGCGATAGTTAGAACTGATGGTAATGATGTGACTTGGCTTGGCGCTGGGGTTGTGGTTAATGGCAATAAAACGGTTAATTGGCGTGTAAAAAATCCCAAAAATGACCGCTTGTCAAAACTCGGCACAGGTACGCTTTATGTTGATGGGCAAGGCAAGAACTTAGGGGATATTAGTGTAGGTGAAGGCACTGTTGTTCTTGACCAAAAATCTTTAAATGGCCAGCAACAAGCCTTTAACCAAGTTGGGATTACTAGTGGACGTGGCACGGTAGTTTTAGCAAACGACAAACAAGTAAATCCCGATAATATCTACTTCGGTTTTCGTGGTGGACGTTTAGATGTAAATGGACACAATCTTACTTTCCATAGAATTCAAAATACAGATGATGGTGCTAGAATTGTAAATAACAGTCGTACACAAGCAGCTGAAATTAATATTATTGGGCATGATAATTTTGCTCAACAAGATATTGAATGGGTAAATTGGGGGCAACAACCTACGACATCATTAGCTCTTTATGAATACAAAAATAATCACAGGAATAACCGATTAGATTATTTTCGTTTAAAAGAAAGAAAAAATCCTAGAGTCTATTTCCCTTGGGATATGGAAACCACAAATGACTGGGAATTTTTAGGAAATAATAAATCTGAGGTTATTCAGAGAGTATTAGCAGAAGCTAACGCCCGAAAACATCTAGATACGTATAGCGGATTTTTGGGTGAAACTGATCAGCGATATTACAATGGAAGATTATCAATTGCTTATCGTCCTCAAGTTGCAAATAGTATTTTGTCTTTAACAGGAGGAACGAATCTTAATGGTAATATTTATGTAGAAAATGGGAAGTTGCTATTGTCAGGTGTTCCCGTTTCACACGCCTATGACCATCTTAATAAAAAAGAGGTCATTGAAGAAGAAAATTGGATTAACCGACAGTTCAAGGCAAATGAATTTGATGTGGCAGGTAATGCGACTCTTGAGAGCAGTCGTAATGTTAGTGTATTAGAAGGTAACTTTAATGCACGTCATCAAGCTCAAATTCAACTTGGATTTGCACAAGGTAAGTCTGATGAATGTATTCGAGAAAGTTATAGTGGGACAACAAAATGTTCAGAAAAGGCCGTTATTTCTCAAGCTGCATTTAATAGCGTACCTGTAACAAGTGTATATGGTGATGTTTCGTTAGAACATCGGAGCCAATTTAGTTTGGGCAAGGCTCATTTAATGGGGCGTATTAATTCAGTTGGTGCAGAAACACAAGTTAATTTGTTACCACATAGTGAATGGACATTAAATAATAATAGTGTTGTTGGAAATTTGTTTCTTGCACCCAATAGCCAGATAACGCTCAATAGTTTATATGATGAGATGAGTTCTACTTACAAAGGATGGGTGAAATTCAACCAGTTGGTGGTGGATGGGCAATTAACAGGTAATGGACATTTCCGTTTCTTAGCGAATGTAGCGGAAAGCCGTGGTGATAATGTGGTTATCAATGGATTAGCCTCCGGTAATTATTTACTATCACTGAAAAATACAGGAGAAGAGCCGAAAAACATAAACCCATTGAGTTTGGTAAAATTAAATCATCCTAATCAGCATCATCAAAATGCACATTTTGCTTTGGAAAATGGTTTCGTGGATTTAGGTGCGTATCGCTATATTTTAGCTAACTTTAATAATGACTACCGTTTATATAATCCATTACGTGATGCTGAATTACATTTTGGCAGTAATTCGGAGTTAGTAGCAAATAGCCAGAGAGAGTTTCATGTTGTACATCAAGCTTTAGTAGATAAGGAGCATGAATTAACACGTTTACAAAGATCATATACACAAGCGGAAGGAGTGAGTAAAATAGATCAGAATCGAGCAGCTCGCCTATTAGAGGATATGCGCAATACAACTAATATCTACAACCAAGCTAACTCAGAGTATAATCGAACAGCTCGTATCCGTTTTATTAAACGTGGTGAACTATATAAACAATTTACTCAATTAAAAATTTTATTAGAAAGACAACGTAATGAATATCGTAGCTTGAGCGAGCAAGAGACACGTAGCCAACAGGCAGTTCAAAAGTTATTGAATCTAGTCAATCAAGCAAAAACAGATTTACATTCACTTGAATCTCGCCAAGATAATGTATTGAAAGAAATGAATCGTTTACAGGCCGGTTTGTCTAGTAGTATAGCTCGTGCTCAACGGCTTTGCGAAGCTCAGAATTTATCTTCTGATATATGTCGGAAAGTTGCTAAAGTAGCGAATGAAGATAATGTTACTTTATTTGAAGAGGAAATTGACGCAAGTATTGAACGTATAGAGTTGGCACAACAAGCATTAGCTAATGCTCAAGGTAACCAAGGTGAGACGGATATTGCACAGTCTTCCTTAAATGAGGCTGTATTAGCATTATTAGATAGCCTTAATAAGGCTTACCAAACTGAGCAAGAAATTCAACACTTTTTAAGCACGCAATCAGGAACAGTGTCCATACCAGTTCAATCACAGTTGATCAGCCGTTATTCGAATACAGCACTATCGGAGTTGTCAGCGAATGTAAACGGCGCATTGCAAATTGGGCGTAATTTAGATCGCCATTTATCGAGCGAGGATCCATCAAATGTGTGGGTAAATACAGAAGCAACTAAACAGACTTATCGTTCTGATTATTACCGCCCTTATAAACAAACGATAACATTGACGCAAGTCGGCGTAGCTCAAGATGTGACGGATAACGTAAAAATCGGGGCTATACTTTCCGATTCTCGTGCAAACAATGAGTTTGACGAGAATGTTTCAGGAAAAAATCGTTTAACCTCGGTCAATGCATTTGTGAAAGGCAACTGGGACAACGGCATTTTCGCAAGTATAGATTTAGGTTATGGTCGCAGCCGCAATACGGTGAAATTTGACGGTGTGGATAACGCATTTCATCGCAATATCTTCAATGTAGGCGGAAACCTTGGAGCAAATTGGGATCTTAGCGGTTGGATGAATGTACAACCTTCTGTGGGTGTACGTTACTATCGTTTATCTGGGGCAAACTACAATCTTTCCGAAGCGAAAATTGACAGTAAAGCCTTACACTTAACCGCTTACCGTGTAGGCATTAAACTGGATAAAACTTTCGATATCAATGATATGAAAGTGATCCCAAGTTTCACGACTAACTATTATGATGCGACCCAACGAAAACTTGCGATTGATGGAGCGTTAAGCGTAAACGATGTGGCAATGAAACAACAATTCGGACGTTATTTCACCCACGAATTTGGCTTAAGTGCACAGTTCAACCAATGGAATTTCAGTACTTACCTCGGAATGCTTAAAGGTTCTGATGTCGCACCGCAAAAATTTGGTGTGGTAAAAGTGGGCTTTAGTTGGTAGGAAACTTATTATTGAGTTTGTCGGCTTTGGTTAGTAGGCTATTTCAATGAAAATTACTGCTGTATGATACGTCTAACGATTTAAAAAAAGTAATGTTGTTTTCTCACAAAAACCACCGCTAAGCGGTGGTTTTTTTAAGTTTATAGGCGTTATTTTTTACCTGCATAAGGTGTGCGAACTTATGTTCCATCAATATTTGCATGAGCCACACCACCAAAACTTGCGATGCTATCTACGGACATTATCGTTCCTTTTTTAAGTGTAATTTTAGGAAGGACTTTTTTATCTTTTAATCTTGTACGGTCATATAAACGACCTTCTACGTTTTTATTGGCAAAATCAGCAGTTTTTTCATTATGTTTCTCCAAATGTAATAAATGTAGCCGGGTTCTATCGGATGTGATCTTCTTTGTCTGTGATCTTGATAACAAAAAAGCCTTGCTTTCACAAGGCTTTGAGGTCATTTTGAAATGAATTGAAATAGGATGAAACGCAGGGTTTTTATTCCCACTCAATCGTCGCTGGTGGTTTTCCACTTACGTCATACACCACGCGAGAAATACCATTCACTTCGTTAATGATGCGGTTGGAGATTTTGCCGAGTAAGCCATACGGCAGATGCGCCCAATGTGCGGTCATAAAGTCGATAGTTTCGACAGCACGTAGGGAAACCACCCAGTCATATTTACGGCCGTCACCCATTACGCCTACGGATTTCACCGGCAAGAACACGGTGAAGGCTTGGCTGACTTTATAATACCAATCCGCATTGTGTAATTCTTCAATGAAGATAGCATCTGCACGGCGTAATAAATCGCAGTATTCTTTTTTCACTTCGCCTAATACACGCACACCTAAGCCTGGGCCTGGGAATGGGTGGCGGTTAAGCATTTCAGCCGGTAAGCCTAATGCCAAGCCAATTTTACGCACTTCGTCTTTGAATAATTCGCGCAGCGGTTCCACTAAACCGAGTTTCATATAATCCGGTAAGCCACCTACGTTGTGGTGTGATTTAATCACATGTGCTTTACCGGTTTTGCTTGCCGCCGATTCGATGACGTCTGGGTAGATTGTTCCTTGAGCCAACCATTTTACGTTAGGGTGTTTTTTCGATTCATCGTCGAACATGTCTACGAACACTTTACCGATGATTTTGCGTTTCGCTTCCGGTTCGTCCACGCCTGCCAATTCGCTTAAGAAGCGATCTTCTGCATTTACTCGAGTAATATTCAAGCCAAATTTATTGCCGAACATTTCCATCACTTGGTCGCCTTCGTTTAAGCGAAGTAAACCGTTATCTACGAAGACACAGTGCAAGTTTTTGCCAATAGCTTTGTGTAATAACAACGCTACAACAGAAGAATCTACACCGCCTGATAAGCCTAAAATTACTTCGTCGTTGCCCACTTGTGCTTTAATACGTGCAACGGCATCTTCAATGATGTTTTCTGCCGTCCATTTGGTTTCGCAACCACAGATGTTTACTACGAAGTTGGTTAATAATGCCAAACCACTTTTCGTGTGGGTCACTTCTGGGTGGAACTGCACGCCGTAGAAACGACGGCTTTCGTCTGACATTGCGGCAATTGGGCAGGTTGGGGTAGTCCCTGTTACTTGGAAGTTTTGAGGTAAACGAGTAACTTTATCGCCGTGGCTCATCCAAACGTCTAATTTTGGCTCGGAAGCGGTCGAATTATCGTTTAAATTTGCAAATAAGCTGTCGTTTGCTTGTAAGTTTACAGAAGCATAGCCAAATTCACGATGGTCTGATGTTTCAGTTAAGCCTCCAAGTTGCATTGCCATAGTTTGCATTCCATAGCAAACGCCTAATACTGGTACACCAGCATTAAATACATATTCAGGTGCACGCGGGCTATTTGCTTCAGTGGTACTTTCTGGGCCACCAGAAAGAATGATACCTGTTGGAGCAAATTCACGGATTTGTTCTTCAGTCACATCCCACGCCCAAAGTTCGCAGTACACACCAATTTCACGCACACGACGTGCAATCAGTTGAGTATATTGTGAACCAAATTAATTTTGTTTTGTCACATTGATGTAAGTTCCACCGTGTCCATCGCTGATATATTTAATGTGAAATATTTCAGTTTTATCACAGCCTTTTACTGTCCAAGTTTCTTTAACTAAATCTACTGTAGTAGTTGTCTGGTTTAGTTTTACATCATCGATCTGGGTGTGGATTTGTTTAGGCGTGCAATTATGGATTGCTCTGAAAAAAAGAGTGATATTACTTGCCGTATCATATTTTAGTAAATAATCTGCTGTTGTTTCTCCAGTATAAGTCGGACCGAATAATGTACAGCCCGATAGAATAAATGGAATCAGTAATATAGATTTTTTCATTGAGAACTCCTTTTATTGTCTGAGATGTTTCAAAAGAGCGGTCAAATTTAACCGCTCTTTTATTTATTGTTATCCCATACGATAGTTCGGTGCTTCTTTAGTAATAGTTACGTCATGAACATGGCTTTCTTTAATACCTGCACCACTGATACGAACGAATTCTGCTTTCGTGCGTAATTCTTCGATGGTTGCACAGCCAGTTAAGCCCATGCAAGAACGTAAGCCACCCATTTGTTGGTGGATGATTTCTTTTAAGTAACCTTTGTATGGAATACGGCCTTCGATACCTTCT